>Ga0326512_10001619_pt1 | contig 17086 bp, 6 predicted proteins | sample 1_2617_0518_D_FD_203652 | JGI IMG/M metagenome (GOLD analysis project Ga0326512, IMG submission 203652) | Bovine rumen microbial communities from UC Davis, California, United States - 1_2617_0518 | ecosystem: Host-associated > Mammals > Digestive system > Stomach > Rumen | place: USA: California... | reverse complement strand
CACCCCCAGGAGTGGTATGACAATGCCAACACCTACCACACCGACGGCAAGGTGTGGGGCTTCAGCGGCCTGCCCATCTTCGCCGACTTCAAGAAGGCCAACGTGATGTACCACAACCAGTACTTCTGGCAGAAGGTGGCCGAAGCCTGGGAGAGAAACGAAGTGGCCAACGACGCCTTTGGCATCGACTTCGAGGTGCTCTCCGACCACCTCGAGCAGGAGGGCCTCAACCTGCTCTACGAGGGCTACCAGTGGTGGTTCAAGACGTCGTGGAACTGCAAGCTCTACCAGGCCAGTTACACCAACGGCACGAAGAACGACGAGAAGAACCTGCACCACGCCGAATACAAGGACATCAGCAAGAACATGAAGGAAATTCCTTTCGACTGCCGCGAGATGGGGGCTTTGAAACAAAACTACAATAAGTTCTTCGACAACGACGGCAAGTACCGCTGGGTCATCCGCCACGCCACTGGCGCCGACCTGAACGGCGGCTCGCAGCCCGCCCCCACGTCGCCGCTGCAGGGCAAGGGCGTGAAGCAGCGCTACCGCTACTACGACTACTACGGAGGCGAGTGGACGAAGCCAGGCCCCGACGGCAAGAGCGGCAAACCCGAGGTGACGGAAGCGCCTACCGAGACGCTCGAAACCCCGACCGTTGGCTGCATCCTGGCCACCGACGGCAAGTTCTACAATACCGTCAGCGAAGCCAACGCCCACAGCACGGCCCTGGCCCTGGTGGCCGTGGTCAACGGCAAGAAGCGCGTGGAGAAGAATGCCGACTGGAACGGACTGGCCATCATGCTGAAGTCGTCCGACCCCGTGCAGTGGTCGGTCGCGAATTACGATTGCGGCGTGAAACCGGTGAATTTCTTTGATCAGGACGAAACAATCCTTGAAGGTCTGGCCAACACGGAGCAGTATGTCAAGGGTTGCGGCAAGGGGCACGACCACCCGGCCGCCAAAGAGGCCTACAAGACCGTCATGAGCAGCACCTTAACCAATTTCAGCATGCCGTTCCTGCCCTCCGTCGGCCAGTGGATTCTGGTCATGAAGAGTTTCGGATTCCCCTGGAAAGATAATACCCCCTATGATTACCAGGAAAATCCAGCGCCGCTGAATACATTCAAGCAGAAGATGGCCGACGTGGGCATCAACTACGACGAAACATTTGCAAACTTTCGCTGGACTTCTACACCGAAGCTGATAGATACAGATGGTAATAATATATGCACATTCAGGTTTGCATACACTCCTTCTGTGTCGAATACAACAATTTACCAATACTGCACAAAGAAGCTTCCCGTCCAGCCCTTCATCGCCTTCAAGTACGACGGCGGTGCCACAGAGGACTGACGGAACGTAGAAACCCACTGAGACATCATGGCGAGAACGGTCAATATACCCTATACGACACAATTTCCCGGCGGGAAAACGGCCTGTACACCCCGTACAGGCCACTTTCCCGGCGGCGGCGGGTTTCGTATGGGTTATACGAAGTGGAATGCCCCCTTGCCATGGCAACAGAACAACAAACGTAGAACAAACAAATTCCGCCTGCTCGTGAAGGCCACCAACGGTGCCGCCCTGCTCGACGAGACGGGAGCGAAGTACGAGGCCTTCATCCGCCTGCTCAACGAGGACGTGAACTACTACCGCAGCGTGGTGCTGCAGAAGCGCACCGCCTCTGGCGACGAGCCCGCCCCGCAGCCCGAATCTGCGGACTGATTAAACTCTACGGACTCTAAGGACAAGTCCTGATAGTCACGAAAGTCCGTAGAGAATAAAATCCGTAGAACGAAACAGTACTAATTGAATAAATGTGAAATGAACAAAATGAAAAAGATTCTGAACCTCTGGCTCGTGGCCGCGCTCGTGTGCGGCCTCGGCCTCGGCGTCACCTCCTGCAAGGACGATGACGACGACAACACCAGCGAACAGCGCAACGAGGACGCCGACCCCATGGACACCGACGATAACATGGTGGCATGGCGGTGGCTCAGCCTGCTCACCGACGCCCAGGCCCTCGACGACGACTGGGCCAAGAAGACCTACACGCCCAACATCGGGACGGCCTCGGAGAACAACCAGAACACCCGCATCGTCACCGTGGCCGACCTCGACGAGGCCAAGGCCAAGTTTGCCGACCTGGCCGGCGTAGAGGCCAGCCTGCTCGGCGCTGCCTACACCGCCTCGCAGCAGGGCGTGGGCAGCCTCACGTGGACACCCTCGGCCGCCGGTGCCGACAACCTGGCCGAGGTCGAGGTCAGCATCCGCACCATTCCCAGCCTGCAGAAAATCGTCTATTGCACCACCGACCAGGTGGGCAAGAACGGATGGGGACTGGGCGGACAGGTGGACAAGACCGTCTACTACCGCTTCGGCGACGTCATCTGCGACAAGGACAAGAAGCAGTACTGGGTGTGCGTGCGCCCCGCCTTCGACCAGGGCGGCAAGGGCGAGAGCCACTGGATATGCATCTTCAACCGCATGGTGGACAACGACCTGCCCGAGGAGAACATCTACATGAAGTACAACCACGTAAAGAAGTACGACAACCGCACCATCAAGCTGCCCACCAAGCTGGCACCCAGCCGCGAGCACATGCAGAACCTGGCCAACCTGATTTATGCACTGCTCGACCCCCAAGCCTACGCCACCAAGGTGGGCACCGACCCGGGCCTGCACAAGAACGGACTCGGAGGCTTCGACTACGAGTACCACGGCATGCTCTTCCTCCAGAACGTGGCCCGCTACTGGGACAACACCATCACCGCCGCGGGCGTCAACATCTGGCAGACGCTCTTCAACCGCACCCATGAGCAGATGGCCGGCATGGCCAACATGATATTGCTCTACAACGGCTACCAGTGGCGCGTAGGGCAGACAGGCTACGTCTGGGAGTTCAAGGCACCGAAGGCCGCAGGATTCCAGCGCACAGCCCCCGGCAGCGAGAAGGGCGACATGACGCTCTACAACTTCGGCGGCGATGGCTACGACATCACGCGCTACGTCAGCAGCACCGGCGCCGACAACATGGCCGGTGGTCCCAAGCAGTTTGCCGACAACGGCGACTACCGCTGGGTGGTGATCCACGCCACGGGCAGCGAACTGCAGAAGCGCGGCAATTACTCGCCCAACGAACCCATCAACGGATTCAACGACATCTACCGCTACAACCAGAACACCAACCGCCAGGTACACGACCCGCTGGAGACCCAGACCATGCTGGAGCAGCAGGGCGCCGGACAGGCACAGAACGCCCCGAAGGTGGGCAACATCATCGGTGCCGACGGCAAGTTCTACAACACCAAGCAGCAGGCAGAGATGCAGAGCGGAAAGGCCGTGGCCATAATCCTGGCTCTGAGAGACAAAGACCACCCCTTGGAGGAAGGCACTCGCTACAACGGCATGGCCATGTCGCTCGAACAGACCGCCAATGCAGCCATGAACGCCAAGGACGGCTACCGTAACACGTGCGGGCTGGACGAGACCGCCCAGACCTGGGCTGACATGCAGAAGTTGCTCAACGGACTCGCCGTCAGCCAGAAGATGGCCAAGGGCTGCAGCAAGGGCCACGACCATCCCGCTGTGAACCTGTGCGTGAACTTCGACCCGGGACTCACCGCCGCGGGCAAGGCCCTCTACAACTACAGCAGTTGGTTCATGCCCAGCTACGGGCAGTGGCTCGTGGGCATTCAGGCCTTGGGGTGGAAACTCCCTGAGAGTGGAAACTCCTTGGACCTCTACAAAGATAACGTAGCAAACCTCAAAAAACTCTGTTCCACCAAATGGGGAATTACGTATGAAAATACATTCACACCATTCTGGACCTGCTCGCTGAAACCCGAAGAAAATGAATATTTCATCATGGCCAGTCCTGGCTTTCTTATGAGTTTTAACACTTATTCTGCATCCCCCGCTTCAGCATCGAATTACTATGCCCGCCCGTTCATCCTCTTCGAGGTAGATAATTGGCTGCCAAATGACGACGACGATGATGATTAGATGCTATACCTTAATTATTAATGGAACATTATTAAATAATAAAGCAACATGAAAAAGATTCTGAACCTCTGGCTCCTGGCCGCCCTCGTGTGCGGCCTCGGCCTCGGCGTCACCTCCTGCAAGGACGATGACGACGACAGCAAGAGCGAAGAACAACAGCAGCAGGAACAGGAGGAACGTGCCTCTAAGTTCTGGAGCGTCGTGGGACAACTCGTCTCCAGCGACTCCTACGCCGCCGACTACGAGGACAAGACCTTCGAGCCTACCTACGGCGTGGCCGACGCCGCGAACGCGACGACGCGCATCGTAGAGACCAACGACATGCAGACCGCCGCCCAGCGCTTCAGCGACCTGGTGGGCGCCGCCATCGACGAGAACACGCCCTCGTACACCTACTCTGACTCCGATGTGGGCACACTGACCTACACGCGCGGCGGCACGGCCGACGAGTGGGCTTCGGTGGAGGTCAGCATCAAGCAGGTGCCCCGCCTGCGCAAGATCATCTACCGCGAGGGCGGCGAGGGCACCAACGCCTCGTTTGCGGGCAAGGCCTGGTATCGCTTCGGCGACGTGGTGAGCCGTACGCTCGACAACGGCAAAGTGGAGTACTGGATCTGCGTGCGTCCCGCCTTCGGCCCCGAGAAGAAGGGCGACTCCCACTGGGTGTGCCTGAACTACCTGCCGCCGAAGAACTTCTTCAACTACTCCTACGACAGCAAGTCATGGACCGTGCCCACGGGCATCGGCAACGACAAGGAGAACATGCAGAACCTGGCCGAGATGCTCTACGCCATCACCCGCCCCGAGCAGTGGTATAACAATGCCAACAACTACCATACCGACGGCATACTGTGGGGCTACAGCGGCATGCCTATCTTCGCCGACTTCAAGAAGGCCAACGTGATGTACCACAACCAGTACTTCTGGCAGAACGTGGCCGACGGCTGGACGAAACATGGGGTGGCCGACAAAGCCATGAATGTTCAGTTGGGCGACCTGGCCGACCGCATCGAGCGCGAGGGCATCCACCTGCTCTACGAGGGCTACCAGTGGTGGACCAAGACGTCGTGGAACTGCAAGCTCTGGCAGGCCAGTTACACCAACGGCACGAAGAACGACGAGAAGAACCTGCACCACGCCGAGTACAAGGACATCACCAAGCGGATGCAGGACATCAAGTTCGACTGCACGAAGATGGGCTCCAGCACAGACAACTACATCCAGTTCTTCGACAACGACGGCAAGTACCGCTGGGTGGTCCGCCACGCCACGGGCAAAGAACTGAACGGCGGCTCGCAGCCCGCCCCCACGTCCCAGTTGCAGGGGCCTGGCGTAAAGGACTTTTACCGCTATTATGAGGACTACAAAGCCGAGTGGTACACGAGAGACGTCAATGGCGGCACCGGCCCCGAGATTACGGCGAGTTCCAACAGCGTGAACAATGCCCCCGACGACTTGACCGGCGTCTTCCAGATTGGCGACGTGCTGCAGTGCGTCGAGGACGGCACCAAGTGGTTCTGCATGTTGGGCAAGCCCGAGAACACTACCATTCCCTTCAAGGACAAGGAGGCCACCTTCGTCTCGTTCGACATCCCCGAGTCGGGCAGCGTGAAGGCCCAGGGCCTGCCCAGCGAGGCTGAGTTGCCCGAATACGCCTTCCGCTTCCTGGAGTTCCTCTTTCAGATAAGCGACTGCAAAACCGCCAGATACCATCTTGACCTGTATGCCAACGGCAATCTGGGTTCCCCCTTAGAGCATATCAAACGTTATGCCGGCATCGACATCCACGACCTCTACGTCTATGCCGACAGCGTGTGGATCTTCAAGGACAATAAAAAGAAAGATGTCGCCAGCGAGTCCGGCAACGTCATCACCAACATGGCCTACGACGACGGCTCTGCCGACCACCAGGCCGTGGCCCGCCTCATAACTGACTATACCCAGTGCGGCAGCGGGCGTACCTACTGCAATGGCACCACCGCCGACGGCAAGTCTTACAAATTCGAGGACTGGCACTTCTATATCTTCAAGCACTACGAGTACTTCGACGCCTCGCGCCAGACACCCTTCCCCACGGGCTGGAACGAACTGGGTGCCACGGCCTGGCAGTGGCTCTGGCCCGTCAGCAACACGCAGATAACCCTTCAGGACCTCACCAATCAGGCCCTTGTCACGCGCTACGCTGCCGCCGACAAGTGGGCGTGCCTGCCCATCCAGACTGGCATGACTACCCACACCGAGCGGCGCACACCGCGCACACAGGCCGAGACGAGCGTCAAGCCCGCCGACTTCTTCTACAAGGACGGCCGTTTTGCCACCGCCAAGCGCAGCCTATGGAACGAGCCCGTGCTCTTCATGCGCATGGCCAAGATTGTGGACCCGGGCCATCGCCAACTCAACCTCGAATCGACCGACGGCCGACATTTCCGCGTCATACACATGCAGACCGAAAAGGGGTTGTACAGCCAGAACATCTCATCGACCTGGGCTATACCCGCTTCTGCCGACCGCGTGAAAGGCTTCTATATAGACAACGTGCCGACCCCGCTGCCCGAGTTCGAGTTTTAAGAGAATACACAATATAGTAATATATAAATAATGTTTAGCAACATGAACAGGAAGATTATGAACCTTTGGCTGATGGCCGCGCTGGTGTGCGGCCTCAGCATGAGCGTCGCCTCCTGCAAGGACGATGACGACAACCCCGGCGGGGAGCCCGAAACGGAAGAGCAGGCCGCCACAGTGTCTAAATTCTGGAGCGTCGTGGGACAACTCGTCTCCAGCGACGACTACACCGTCGATTACGAGGACAAGACCTTCGAGCCTGTCTATGGCATCGCCGATGCCACTAACGAGACGACGCGCATCGTCGAGACCAACGACATGCGCACGGCGGCCAGCTGTTTCGCCGACCTGGTTGGCGCCAGCGACATCGACGAGAACACGCCCTCGTACACGTACTCTGACCCCGAGGTGGGCACGCTGACCTACACGCGCGGCGGCACGGCCGAGGACTGGGCCACCGTCGATGTGAGCATCAAGCAGGTGCCGCGCCTGCGGAAGATCATCTACCGCGTGGGCGGCGAGGGCACCAACGCCTCGTTCCGGGAAAAGGCCTGGTACCGCTTCGGCGACGTGGTGAGCCGCCAGAACCAGGACGGGCAGACGGAGTACTGGATCTGCGTGCGCCCCGCCTTCGGCCCCGAGAAGAAGAGCGACTCGCACTGGGTGTGCCTCAACACGGTGCCCCAGAAGAACCTGTTCCACGTCAACGGCAGCAACGGCACGCAGTACTACGTGCCCACGGGCGTGGGCACCAACACCAAGCGCATGCAGGACCTGGCCGAGATGCTCTACGCCATGGTCTATCCCGAGAAGTGGTATGAGACAGCCACGAACAACCACACCGACGGCCTCATCTCTTTCAGCGGCGTGCCCATCTTCACCGACTTCACCAAGGCCAACCTGATGTACCACAACCAGCACTTCTGGAAGCGCGTGACCGAGGGGTGGATGAAGAAGGGAATTGCCGACAAGGCCCTGAACACCAAATTAGAAAACCTGGCCGACCGCATCGAGCAGGAGGGCATCACGCTGCTCTACGAGGGCTACTCGTGGTGGAGCAAGACGTCGTGGAACTGCAAGCTCTACCAGGCCAGCTACACCAACGGCACGGCCTACGACGAGAAGAACCTTCACCACGCCGTGTACACCAAGCCCGAGAAGAACATGAAGAGCATCAAGTTCGACTGCCGCACGATGGGCGACGAGATGTCGAACTACCAGGACTTCTTCGGCGACACGAAGTTGCGCTGGGTCATCCGCCACGCCACGGGCAAGGAACTGAACGGCGGCTCGCAGCCCGCCCCCACGTCGCGTCTGCAGGGTGGATGCACGGATGTGTACCGCTACTACGATGAGTATCCTGACCAGGCTGAGAAGAGCGGTCCCAAGGGCAACGACGACATCGGCCCGGAGGTGGCCGACCCGTTCTCCAACGAGCCGCAGGACATCCCCGCCAAGGTGGGCGCCCTGGTGGGCCTCGACGGCAAGTTCTATGAGAACAAGGCCAAGTGCGAGGCTGCCGGCACGCAGCCCGTCGCCATGGTGGTCTATCTCTCTACCGACGGCCATCGCGTGGAGAAGGGCCAGCCGTGGACGGGCCTGGCCCTGGCACTGGCCGACGAGCCTGGTACCGACGGCAGTGGCAATTATAAGTGGACGGATGCCGGTCCTAACCGCTGCATGGACCTCTGCACCACAGCCGTGGACGGCGGACGTCGCACCGACGAAGGTAGTACTGGCGATGTTGAGACCGACTACTGCTCCTTCGCGCTCGACGGCTGGGCCATGACCAAGCGCATGGCGCAGCACGAATGTTTCAACCACAGTCATCCCGCTGCCGAGGCCGCCTGGAGCACCGCCAACCGTCCCGCAGGCTTCAGCGAGTGGTTCATGCCTTCCATAGGCCAGTGGATTCTTGCTCTCAAAGGCATGGGCTATGAGCGGCAGTACACCAGCAGATATATGTTTAGCTTGAACGACTACTCGTGGAACTTCAAGGACAATGGTAAATGGCTCTGGCAGGAGGCCGGCGTGCCAGAGGCTGCACTGAAATCTGGCTATGCCTCCACTTCCCAGACCTGCGCATATCCTAATCAATTCTATACTTACAATGGCAGCCTGGGTTTTGAAAAAAAGGGCAAATATGAAGCCAAGTACCATGTGCGCCGCATGATAGCCTTCGGCGATGGTGCCACCATCGACCCGCCCACCTTCCCGCACCCGATCGAGCCGCGACCTGGAGCCATCATCACCCTTTACGGTACGTGCTTTTCCAACATGGACGACCTTAAGGTATTCCAGAAAGAAACCGATGCCAAAGGCATGGTGGTCTATTATAGCAAGACAAAGCGCGTGGAGGCGGGATTGGACTACAATGGACTGGTCATCGGCCTGAAGGACTATCTTGCCTCAGAGTGGTGTACCAACAAGAATGCGGCTACCAGTGAGTGCAGCGTTGCCGTGGGCGGTGCCGCAGACTATGCCACAGCCATCGCCGGCGGGGCCATCTCCGAACTCCTGGCCCAAGGCGTAGACGGTCATGAGCATCCTGCAGCCAGTCGCTCCAGGGAAAACATGAGCAACATGAGCAAAGGCTTCCTGCCCTCCGCCGGCCAGTGGATTCTGGCCAAGCAGGGCCTGGGCTACACGTGGAGCACCGACGGCATGGGGCACTTCAACACCGCCGGCAAGTGGCCGTGGGTAGAGGCCGGACTGGCTCAGTATGCCACCGCCGACGTGGCCGAGTACTGGACCAGCACCGAGCAGAAGGACGGTGACACCTACAAGGTGCTGGCTGTAAGCCCCAACGGTGTGACCTTCAAGCTGCACGACAAGACCGACAAACTCCTCGTCCGCCCCTTCTTCGCCTTCGGACACTGGGGCACCGAGGACTAATCGGCCCGCACGGAAACCAGAATCCCGAAATCCCGAAATCTCATCATAACGAAAAAGACAATGAGCACAATAAAAAAGTTAATGAATCTTTGGCTTATGGCTGCCCTCGTGTGCGGCCTCAGCCTGAGCGTCACCTCCTGCAAGGACGATGACGACGACAACAACACAGGCGGTGAACCGGAGACGGAAGAGCAGGCTGCGAAAGCCTCGAAGTTCTGGAGCGTCGTGGGCCAGCTCGTCTCCAGCGACTCCTACGATGCCGATTACGCTGACAAGACCTTCGAGCCTACCTACGGCATGCCTGAGAGCGACGGCTCGCTGACCCGCATCGTCGAGACCAACGACATGCAGACCGCAGCCAGCTACTTTGCCGACCTGGTGGGTGCCAGCATCGACGAGAACACGCCCTCCTACACATACAGCGACCCCGACGTGGGCACGCTGACCTACGCGCGCGGCGGCACGGCCAATGAGTGGGCCACGGTTGACGTGAGCATCAAGCAGATACCCCGCCTGCGCAAGATTGTCTATCGCCAGGGCGGCGAGGGCACCAACGGCAATTTCCCCGGCAAGGCATACTACCGCTTCGGCGACGTAGTGAGCCGCACGAACAAGGACGGACAGACGGAGTACTGGATCTGCGTGCGCCCTGCCTTCTCGCCCGAGGATAAGAGCGACAGTCACTGGGTGTGCCTCAACACCGTTCCCGTGAAGAACCAGTACCACGTCAGCGGCAGCAACGGCACACAGTACTACGTGCCCACGGGCGTGGGTACCAACAACAAAGACATGCAGAACCTGGCCGAGATGCTCTATGCCATCACCCGTCCCCAGCAGTGGTACACGAACGCCAACCACTACCACACCGACGGCAAGCTGTGGGGCTTCAGCGGACTGCCCATCTTCAACGACTTCTCGAAGGCCAACCTGATGTACCACAACCAGTACTTCTGGCAGAAGGTGGCCGACGGCTGGGAGAAGCACGACATAGCCAAGAAGGCCATGAACACCGACTTCGGCAAACTGGTCGACGACATTGCCCACAAGGGTATTACCCTGCTCTACAACGGCTACTCGTGGTGGAGCAAGACGTCGTGGAACTGCACCCTCTATCAGGCCAGCTACACCAACGGCACGTCCAACGACAAGCTAAACTTGCACAACGTAGTATTCACCAAGCCCGAGAAGAACATGAAGAGCATCCAGTTCGACTGCCGCGAGATGGGCGACAAGACGGAGAACTATCAGGGCTTCTTCGGCGACGATAAGCTGCGCTGGGTCATCCGCCACGCCACGGGCGAAGAGCTGAACGGCGGCACGACCCCCGCCCCCACAGCCCCGCTGCAGGGCGGATGCGTGGAAGTGTACCGCTACTACAAGGAGTATGAGAGCGAATGGCAGAAGGCTGACCCCAAGGGCGGCAACGGCCCGGAGATAACGGTGGACCCACAGCAGTATCAGACAGTCGCCAAGGTGGGCTCCATTGTGGGCAGCAACGGATGGTTCTATGAGAACAAGGCCGACTGTGAGGCTTCCGGTGCACAGCCTGTCGCCATGGTGGTCTATCTCTCTACCGACGGCCATCGCGTGGAGAAGGGTCAGCCCTGGACGGGCCTGGCCCTGGCACTGGCCGACGAGCCAGGTACCGACGGCAGCGGCAAGTATAAGTGGACGGATGCCACTTCTGAAGACTGCATGGACCTCTGCACCACAGCCGTGGACGGCGGACGTCGCACCGACGAAGGTAATGATGGCGATGTAGAGACCGACTACCGCTCCTTCGCGCTCGACGGCTGGGCCATGACCAAGCGCATGGCGCAGCACGAATGTTTCAACCACAGTCATCCCGCTGCCGAGGCCGCCTGGAACACCGCCAACCGCCCCGCAGGCTTCAGCGAGTGGTTCATGCCTTCCATAGGCCAGTGGATTCTCGCTCTCAAGGGCATGGGCTATGAGCGGCAGTACACCAGCAGCGTTCAGTTTAGCAAGAACAACTACAAATGGAGCTTCAAGGACAACGGCAAATGGCTCTGGCAGGAGGCCGGCGTGCCGGAGGCTGCACTGAAGTCCGACTATGCCTCCACATCCCAGACCTGCTATTTTGCTAATACATTCTATTCTTTCAATGGCGGCCGGAGTTTCGAAAGGGATCAAAAAAATCGTGCCAACTACCGTGTGCGCCGCATGATAGCCTTCGGCGATGGTGCCACCATCGACCCGCCCACCTTCCCGCACCCCATCGAGCCGCGACCGGGAGCAGTCATCACCGATATGGGTCTGTGCTTTGCCAACATAGACGACCTCAAGGTATTCGATAAAGAAACCATTGCCAAAGGCATGGTGGTCTACTACAGCAAGACGAAGCGCGTAGAGGAGGGATTGGCCTACAACGGACTGGTCATCGGCCTGAATGACTATCTTGCTTCAGAGTGGTGTACCAACAAGAATGCGGCTACCAGGGAGTGCAGCGTTGCCGTGGGCGGTGCCGCAGACTATGCCAAGGCCATCGCCGGCGGGGCCATCTCCGAACTTCTGGCCAATGACAAAGACGGTCACACGCATCCTGCAGCCAGTCGCTCCAGGGAAAACATGGGCTACATGAGCAAAGGCTTCTTGCCCTCCGCCGGCCAGTGGATCCTGGCCAAGCAGGGCATGGGCTACACGTGGAGCACCGACGGCATGGGCCACTTCAACACGGCGGGCAAGTGGCTGTGGCCCGAGGCCGGGCTGGCTCAGTATGCCACCGCCGACGTGGCCGAGTACTGGACCTGCACCGAGCAGAAGGACGGCAACACCTACAAGGTGCTGGCCGTGAGCCCCAACGGCGTGACTTTCAAGTTGCACGACAAGACCGACAAACTGCTCGTGCGCCCCTTCTTCGCCTTTGGGCACTGGGGCACCGAGGACTGACCGTGCGGCTCGCTACGGACGGATAAATCTCGAAATAACGAAAAATCGAAATAACGAAATAACAAATATATAATAATGAGAACAATGAAAAAACTGATGAACCTTTGGCTCCTGGCCGCGCTGGTGTGCGGCCTCGGCCTGAGCGTCACCTCCTGCAAGGACGATGACGACGACAGCAAGAGTGAAGAACAACAGCAGCAGGAACAGGAGGAACGTGCCTCTAAGTTCTGGAGCGTCGTGGGACAACTCGTCTCCAGCGACTCCTACGCTGCCGACTACGAGGACAAGACCTTCGAGCCCACCTACGGCGTGGCCGACGCCGCGAACGCGACGACACGCATCGTAGAGACCAACGACATGCAGACCGCCGCCCAGCGCTTCAGCGACCTGGTGGGCGCGAGCATCGACGAGAACACGCCCTCGTACACCTACTCCGACCCCGATGTGGGCACGCTGACCTACACGCGCGGCGGCACGGCCGACGAGTGGGCCTCGGTGGAGGTCAGCATCAAGCAGTTGCCGCGCCTGCGCAAGATCATCTACCGCGAGGGCGGCGAGGGCACCAACGCCTCGTTCACGGGCAAGGCCTGGTATCGCTTCGGCGACGTGGTGAGCCGCACGCTCGACGACGGCAACGTGGAGTACTGGATCTGCGTGCGCCCCGCCTTCAGCCCCGAGAAGAAGGGCGACTCCCACTGGGTGTGCCTGAACTACCTGCCGGCGAAGAACGTCTATCACTACACAGGCAGCAACGGACAGGAGTACTACCTGCCCACGGGCATCGGCACCGACAAGGAGGACATGCAGAACCTGGCCGAGATGCTCTACGCCATGATTCACCCCCAGGAGTGGTATGACAATGCCAACACCTACCACACCGACGGCAAGGTGTGGGGCTTCAGCGGCCTGCCCATCTTCGCCGACTTCAAGAAGGCCAACGTGATGTACCACAACCAGTACTTCTGGCAGAAGGTGGCCGAAGCCTGGGAGAGAAACGAAGTGGCCAACGACGCCTTTGGCATCGACTTCGAGGTGCTCTCCGACCACCTCGAGCAGGAGGGCCTCAACCTGCTCTACGAGGGCTACCAGTGGTGGTTCAAGACGTCGTGGAACTGCAAGCTCTACCAGGCCAGTTACACCAACGGCACGAAGAACGACGAGAAGAACCTGCACCACGCCGAATACAAGGACATCAGCAAGAACATGAAGGAAATTCCTTTCGACTGCCGCGAGATGGGGGCTTTGAAACAAAACTACAATAAGTTCTTCGACAACGACGGCAAGTACCGCTGGGTCATCCGCCACGCCACTGGCGCCGACCTGAACGGCGGCTCGCAGCCCGCCCCCACGTCGCCGCTGCAGGGCAAGGGCGTGAAGCAGCGCTACCGCTACTACGACTACTACGGAGGCGAGTGGACGAAGCCAGGCCCCGACGGCAAGAGCGGCAAACCCGAGGTGACGGAAGCGCCTACCGAGACGCTCGAAACCCCGACCGTTGGCTGCATCCTGGCCACCGACGGCAAGTTCTACAATACCGTCAGCGAAGCCAACGCCCACAGCACGGCCCTGGCCCTGGTGGCCGTGGTCAACGGCAAGAAGCGCGTGGAGAAGAATGCCGACTGGAACGGACTGGCCATCATGCTGAAGTCGTCCGACCCCGTGCAGTGGTCGGTCGCGAATTACGATTGCGGCGTGAAACCGGTGAATTTCTTTGATCAGGACGAAACAATCCTTGAAGGTCTGGCCAACACGGAGCAGTATGTCAAGGGTTGCGGCAAGGGGCACGACCACCCGGCCGCCAAAGAGGCCTACAAGACCGTCATGAGCAGCACCTTAACCAATTTCAGCATGCCGTTCCTGCCCTCCGTCGGCCAGTGGATTCTGGTCATGAAGAGTTTCGGATTCCCCTGGAAAGATAATACCCCCTATGATTACCAGGAAAATCCAGCGCCGCTGAATACATTCAAGCAGAAGATGGCCGACGTGGGCATCAACTACGACGAAACATTTGCAAACTTTCGCTGGACTTCTACACCGAAGCTGATAGATACAGATGGTAATAATATATGCACATTCAGGTTTGCATACACTCCTTCTGTGTCGAATACAACAATTTACCAATACTGCACAAAGAAGCTTCCCGTCCAGCCCTTCATCGCCTTCAAGTACGACGGCGGTGCCACAGAGGACTGACGGAACGTAGAAACCCACTGAGACATCATGGCGAGAACGGTCAATATACCCTATACGACACAATTTCCCGGCGGGAAAACGGCCTGTACACCCCGTACAGGCCACTTTCCCGGCGGCGGCGGGTTTCGTATGGGTTATACGAAGTGGAATGCCCCCTTGCCATGGCAACAGAACAACAAACGTAGAACAAACAAATTCCGCCTGCTCGTGAAGGCCACCAACGGTGCCGCCCTGCTCGACGAGACGGGAGCGAAGTACGAGGCCTTCATCCGCCTGCTCAACGAGGACGTGAACTACTACCGCAGCGTGGTGCTGCAGAAGCGCACCGCCTCTGGCGACGAGCCCGCCCCGCAGCCCGAATCTGCGGACTGATTAAACTCTACGGACTCTAAGGACAAGTCCTGATAGTCACGAAAGTCCGTAGAGAATAAAATCCGTAGAACGAAACAGTACTAATTGAATAAATGTGAAATGAACAAAATGAAAAAGATTCTGAACCTCTGGCTCGTGGCCGCGCTCGTGTGCGGCCTCGGCCTCGGCGTCACCTCCTGCAAGGACGATGACGACGACAACACCAGCGAACAGCGCAACGAGGACGCCGACCCCATGGACACCGACGATAACATGGTGGCATGGCGGTGGCTCAGCCTGCTCACCGACGCCCAGGCCCTCGACGACGACTGGGCCAAGAAGACCTACACGCCCAACATCGGGACGGCCTCGGAGAACAACCAGAACACCCGCATCGTCACCGTGGCCGACCTCGACGAGGCCAAGGCCAAGTTTGCCGACCTGGCCGGCGTAGAGGCCAGCCTGCTCGGCGCTGCCTACACCGCCTCGCAGCAGGGCGTGGGCAGCCTCACGTGGACACCCTCGGCCGCCGGTGCCGACAACCTGGCCGAGGTCGAGGTCAGCATCCGCACCATTCCCAGCCTGCAGAAAATCGTCTATTGCACCACCGACCAGGTGGGCAAGAACGGATGGGGACTGGGCGGACAGGTGGACAAGACCGTCTACTACCGCTTCGGCGACGTCATCTGCGACAAGGACAAGAAGCAGTACTGGGTGTGCGTGCGCCCCGCCTTCGACCAGGGCGGCAAGGGCGAGAGCCACTGGATATGCATCTTCAACCGCATGGTGGACAACGACCTGCCCGAGGAGAACATCTACATGAAGTACAACCACGTAAAGAAGTACGACAACCGCACCATCAAGCTGCCCACCAAGCTGGCACCCAGCCGCGAGCACATGCAGAACCTGGCCAACCTGATTTATGCACTGCTCGACCCCCAAGCCTACGCCACCAAGGTGGGCACCGACCCGGGCCTGCACAAGAACGGACTCGGAGGCTTCGACTACGAGTACCACGGCATGCTCTTCCTCCAGAACGTGGCCCGCTACTGGGACAACACCATCACCGCCGCGGGCGTCAACATCTGGCAGACGCTCTTCAACCGCACCCATGAGCAGATGGCCGGCATGGCCAACATGATATTGCTCTACAACGGCTACCAGTGGCGCGTAGGGCAGACAGGCTACGTCTGGGAGTTCAAGGCACCGAAGGCCGCAGGATTCCAGCGCACAGCCCCCGGCAGCGAGAAGGGCGACATGACGCTCTACAACTTCGGCGGCGATGGCTACGACATCACGCGCTACGTCAGCAGCACCGGCGCCGACAACATGGCCGGTGGTCCCAAGCAGTTTGCCGACAACGGCGACTACCGCTGGGTGGTGATCCACGCCACGGGCAGCGAACTGCAGAAGCGCGGCAATTACTCGCCCAACGAACCCATCAACGGATTCAACGACATCTACCGCTACAACCAGAACACCAACCGCCAGGTACACGACCCGCTGGAGACCCAGACCATGCTGGAGCAGCAGGGCGCCGGACAGGCACAGAACGCCCCGAAGGTGGGCAACATCATCGGTGCCGACGGCAAGTTCTACAACACCAAGCAGCAGGCAGAGATGCAGAGCGGAAAGGCCGTGGCCATAATCCTGGCTCTGAGAGACAAAGACCACCCCTTGGAGGAAGGCACTCGCTACAACGGCATGGCCATGTCGCTCGAACAGACCGCCAATGCAGCCATGAACGCCAAGGACGGCTACCGTAACACGTGCGGGCTGGACGAGACCGCCCAGACCTGGGCTGACATGCAGAAGTTGCTCAACGGACTCGCCGTCAGCCAGAAGATGGCCAAGGGCTGCAGCAAGGGCCACGACCATCCCGCTGTGAACCTGTGCGTGAACTTCGACCCGGGACTCACCGCCGCGGGCAAGGCCCTCTACAACTACAGCAGTTGGTTCATGCCCAGCTACGGGCAGTGGCTCGTGGGCATTCAGGCCTTGGGGTGGAAACTCCCTGAGAGTGGAAACTCCTTGGACCTCTACAAAGATAACGTAGCAAACCTCAAAAAACTCTGTTCCACCAAATGGGGAATTACGTATGAAAATACATTCACACCATTCTGGACCTGCTCGCTGAAACCCGAAGAAAATGAATATTTCATCA
>Ga0326512_10001617_pt1 | contig 17107 bp, 24 predicted proteins | sample 1_2617_0518_D_FD_203652 | JGI IMG/M metagenome (GOLD analysis project Ga0326512, IMG submission 203652) | Bovine rumen microbial communities from UC Davis, California, United States - 1_2617_0518 | ecosystem: Host-associated > Mammals > Digestive system > Stomach > Rumen | place: USA... | reverse complement strand
CGCATTTATCTTTTCCTTTTGTTGAGAAATTCCAAAAATATAATGTAATATTATTTGTGTAATTAACTGTTTTGCTATTGTTTTTAGTTTTGCGAATATTTTATCATTTTGAGCGAAAAATGGTAAATTTATTTAAAAATAAATAAAAAGCCTTCCCGCTTTCTTTTCTTCTATTGTTGGAAAATTGTTCAAAAAAATTTTTAATACCGTTGGGCAACAGTATATAATTTGTTGACTTCAAAAATCATATATATATGAAAGGATAAGAAAAGGAGGAAAAACAAATGCAAGTATTCTATAATAATTTAGGAAAGGCTGTACATTATAAAGTGGAGTCATGTGATTCAATCGAAGATATTGCAGCTGTTGTACATTACACAAAAGACGAACTTGTGAATTTAATCCAAGAACTTGTAGATATGGATCAGAAATTCGATTTTAAGGAGGACAAATAAACATGGATAAAACAGGAGATGTTATGACTAAATTAGAAGAAACAAACTTAATGATTAATACTTTAGATGCATTTAACGATTCAGGACTTGTCGGTTGGGAGGCTATAAAAGAAGCTGTTGAAACAGCGGCACCTATTGATATTGCTAAGTCATTAGCTATAATTGCTGATAATACAAGTATTATAGTTGAGCATTTTAAGGAAGGGAAGTAAAACAAATGGCTAAAAATTGGGCAGTAGTTAAACAAAAGCGAAATGAAATAATGCAGACAATCCCGCAACACATAAGAAATAAGTATTTTGGTAAGGCTGGTGTTTACGGAATCTATATTAATGGACATTTAGTCTACATAGGAGAAAGCTCAAATATCTTAAGAAGATGGGTTGATCATAAATTCAACACCTTATATAATTTCAAACAAAAGGAATACCAAGAAGGAAAGTATAGAGTATTGCGGGAGGCGTGTGCGGCTGGACTCACAGTGAGTTGTAATGTACTAGAGTTGTGCGAAAATGATAAGAAAGTGCTAAGAGCAAGGGAAGCCGTATGGATTAAAAAGTACAACCCAATACTTAATATAATTAATACTGGTAAGCATAGTGATGTTTATCAAAAAGGACATACTTTCATTACCAATCTTTTAAAAAATCTAGAAAAGGAGAATAAAATATGATACAAAACACAGATTTTATAACAAAAGAAGAAAGAGAGAGAATCATTCAAATCTCTAAAAAAGAACATTTATCACTTGCGGGAATCGGCAGACAATGTGAGATTAAAGATAGAGCATTCTGGAAAAGAATTATGGATGCTAATAAGCCTATACCAGAGCATTCCCGCATTGCATTAGATAAATTTTTTCAAAAATACAAGGAACAATAGTAAAAGGATAAATGTGCGGGAAGGGCAGGTATGATGCAGCATGTAACTTAACTATATGGCAGCAGACAATCTCCCCTCCCGCATTTTTATTACTTTGCTTTTGTTGAAAAAGAGAGCGTGTTTCACTAAAAACATTTTTCTGTAGTTCTACTCTTGTTAACTGTTTCACTATTGTTTTTAATTAGATGAACAAATTTTCCGTCAAAAATAAAAAAATGGCAAATTTAATTAAAAATAATAGAAAGTAATAAAATGGGAAGCGCAAACCCGCATCCAAAAAAATTTTTAATACCCCAGGACAACAGTGGATAAAGTGTTGACTCCAATTTTCTTATATATATGTAAGGGTGAGAAATAAATGAGAAATAAGCACCCAAATAACAATAAGAAAAGGAGAAAAACATTATGATAGGAGATTTAATAATTGCAGCACTTATAGTAAGTTTAATATTGAACCACATTAGAGCGGAGGCTGCGGAAGAAGCATTAAGGGAGTACAGAAGCAAAAGTAAGAAACACAAGGGGGTAAAATAGTATGGTAGTAAACACTATAGAAGAAGAGAAGCTAAATGCTATTTATGAACCTCACAATCCTGGAGAGTGGGAGCTTAAATTCACTCTCCGCAATCATGGTTATTCAGTAGAGGATGTTTCAGACAATCCCAACTATTGGTATAAAGATATTGATTTAATAGTTACTAATACCAAAACTTGCAATGTTTCAAAAATCGAGGTAAAATGGGATAGTAGAATTGCCGCAACAGGTAATTTATATATCGAATTTGCTAATCCCCGTTCTAAAGGCGGGAAGGGCTGGTTTGAGTTCTGTGAAGCTGACTTACTCGCATATGGGGATTCCCGCAATAAAGTTTTTTATATGATAAGGATTCCCGCATTAAAGGAATTCATAGCTAGAAATAAAAATGTATTAAGAATAGCTAAAACTCCAGATGGTAGTCAGGGATACCTTGTTCCTAAGGAATATATCACCAACCTTATTATTGACACTATTGTTGCTGAACAACCAAATTTTTAAGCGGGAGTGGATAAATCACTTCCCGCAGTTTTTAAATATAAATACAAGAATAAAAATCAAAAAGGAGGAAGGTATTATGGGTAGAGCATCAAGAGAAGTAGTTGAAGCCCGCATTCAACGTGCCTTAGAGCTGGTAAGAGAAAATCCTGGAATTAGTTTTACTCAAATTGCTAATGCTCTTGAAATAAATCCAAACACAGTAACTTCTTGGAAAACCCGCAACACACATAATTGGAATGAACGTTATGCGGAAGCCCTTAATGAAGCATTTTCTGCTCTTGAGGGGCCAGCAATTGAGGCTATGTCCCGCTTACTCGAGAAGGATAGCTTCCAAGCTGCAAAATATATACTAGATAACCGCAACTATGGAGCTGCACAGAAGATACAGGCAGATGTAAACACAGATGTAGAAATAAATGTAACAATAGAGGAGTAATAAGAAAATGGGAAAAGTAAATTTAAAATTAAATAAAAGTTTATTTACTCCTAAATACTTTCCTCTATTGTTGGATTATTCCCACCGCTGGGAAGTTTATATGGGGAGTGCGGGAAGCGCTAAATCTTATTTCATTACGCAGAAAATAATAGTAAGGTGCTGCCGCGAACCCATAAAAGTCTTGGTTTGTAGAAGAACAGGAGCGACAATCCGCAATACTTGTTTTTCATTATTTAAGGATATTATCCACCGCTGGAAATTAACACCTTATGTAAAGATAAGAGAAACAGATTTTAATATTAAATTTGCGAATGGCAGTGAGATTATCTTCACTGGACTTGATGAAGAAACAAAGCTACTTTCATTAAACAATATTGGTACTATCTTCGTGGAAGAAGCCTTCGAGGTACCTCAATCTATTGTTGAACAGTTAAATTTAAGAATGAGAGGCGCAACACAGAATCAGCAAATTATAATGGCTTTCAATCCAATTAATAAAAACCATTGGCTTTATAACTTCTGTGAAGAACAACCGCCAGAATCTTTTATCTACATACACTCAACGTATAAAGATAATCCATTTTTAAGTAAGGAATACATTCAATCTTTGGAGGATTTGTACAAAAGGAATCCCGCAAAAGCACGTATTTATTGCGATGGCGAATGGGGAGTTAACCCAGAAGGATTAGTGTTCACTAGATGGAGAACTGAAGATTTTGATCCTCTAGAACTTGCGAGCAAAGGATTGGAACATAGAGCGGGAATGGATTTAGGTTGGATAGACAAAACCGCAATTATAGACACCCTTTATGATAGGGAGAACAAAAAAATATACGTATTTAATGAATTTTATAAATCTGGATGTCAGCTTTCTGAATTGGCAAATGCATTAAAAGAAATGCAGCTAAACAAGAGCAGAGTTTATGTGGATGCGGCAGAGCCCCGCTCTATCCAGTTCTTTAGAAATGAAGGCATCGACACAGCGCCTTGTAAGAAAGGTAAAGATAGCGTCAAGGCGGGAATCATGTTTCTACAAGATAACGAGATTATAGTACGCCCCACATGTAAGAATTTCATTAATGAGCTAGAGAATTTTAGCTATATACAGAGTAAGCAAACCGGGGAGTGGACAGAGGACACCACACACGAGTTCTCGCATGCAATAGACGCTTGCCGCTATGCATATTCAGATATTTATACACAAACAACAATTCAAGTATTTGATAAATCTATTTTAGGTTTATAAGAAAGGAGAAAATTATGATAGCAGGTTTAATTTCAATATTAGTTATTTTATTAGTGGTTGCCGCAATTCTAGGCTTAGAAGGTTTAGTATTTTGGGGAATTGGTAGCTTTGTATGCTGGGCTTTTGCTATTCCTTTTGTTTTTACATTCTGGCATGGATGCGCTATTGCCCTAATAGCTGGAATTTTACAAGGTATATTTAAAAATACTCAAAAGGAGGAATAAAAAATTGTTTTATATAAGTAAAGACACTGAACTTACTGTTTCTCTATTGGAGAAAATGATTAACAGATTTAATCTAAATAGAAAACCCTATTTAGAGAAGATGAAAAAGTATTATGATGGCGGGCAGGCTATTCTGCAGAAGGGCTACATCAATGAAGACAAGGCCCATTCCCGCGTTGTAACAAATTATTGTAAGAACATTACTGATAGCTACTGTGGTTATATGGCGGCACCGGGTTGCATCTCATACAGTAGTGAAGAGGATATTACCGACATTATGGAAATCCTTAAATATAATGATTATCAAGATGAGGATTCAGATTTCTTGCTTGACGCTCTCATATACGGGACTGCGGCAGAATTAATGTACACAGACGAGAGTGCAAAGGTGCGCTTCCGCCTCATTAACCCTACCTCTTGTTTTGGTATTTATGACGATAGTTTAAGTAATGATTTACTCTACTTTGTTAGATGGTACAAGGCTAGTGAGTGGGATGAAAGCGATTTATATAATGTAGATGTATATGACAATGCTTATATTAAGCACTACACTATGAATGGCGCAAATGCGGGATTCCTTACTCTTGTTAGCGAGGAACCTCACTACTTTGGACAGTGTCCAGCTAATATTTTTAATTTACGTGATGAAAAAAGCGTTTTTGATTGTATTTTAAGCTTACAAGATGCATCAAATGAACTATTATCTGCGGAAATTGATGACTTCTCTGCTTTCTGTGACGCTTACCTTGTTTTAACAAATGTAAATGTTCAATCAAAAGCAGATGCAGAAAAGATTAAAGCGGGTTCTATGTTAATGCTACCAGAAGGAGCAACCGCATCATTCTTAACCAAAAATGCAAGTGATACTCAAGTAGAAAACATTCTACAAAGAATTCACAATAGCATTTACCGCATTGCCGCTTGTCCAGATTTCAGTTCTGAATCTTTTGTTGGCGGAGTTAGCTCAGGAGTAGCTATTAGATACCGCTTAACTGGAATGGAGACACGTGCTGCTGCCATTGCCGCAGATATGAAGAAAGCATTGCAAAGAAGAATTGAGATTATATGCGGAATTGCATCTCTTAAGCTAGGTGAAGAAGTATTCCGCGACATCCAAATCAGCTTTAAGCGTAATATACCAGAAGATGAAAATAGCTACCTTGAAGTTGTTAAAGAATTACAGGGTATTGTTTCTGATAAAGCACTTTTAGGACAGATTCCATTTATCCAGGATGTAAATGCGGAAATCGAAGCAATACAAGAGCAGAAACAAAATAATGTAAACATTTATCAAGGAGCTTTTAAAGAAGAAGAGGAAGTAAACGATGAAGAATAATTATTGGGTAAAGAGAAGTGCGGAAACCGCTCAGAGACTCACAGACATGGGTGCGGCCGCCGCAAATAAACAACTTATCAAATACTATTCCTCTTGTCAAAAGAAAGTAATTAAGGAATTTGAAATTCTATATGATGAACTCTTAGCCAAGTCTGCGGGGGAACAACCAACTCCCGCAGATTTATACAAATTAGAAAAATATTGGATAATGCAAGGGGAATTAACAAAAGAACTAAATAAATTGGGAAATAGAACTGCCGCATTATTAAATAAAAAGTTTGTAGAGCATTATATTAATATTTATAATAGTTTAGATTTAGGTATTGAATCTACCTTTACTACTGTTGATGCGGAAGTGGCTACTTCAATGGTGAATGCGGTTTGGTGTGCGGATGGAAAGAACTGGAGTCAGAGAGTATGGAACAACACCGCCCGCCTACAACAAGCACTTAATGATGGCTTATCACACTGTGTTATTACAGGACAGAAAACAACAGAGTTAAAGAATTTACTCCAAACAGAGTTTGCGGTAAGCCACAATGAAGCGGATAGATTAGTCAGAACTGAGATGTCACATATCCAGAATGAGGCTGCCGCACAAAGATATAAAGATTATGGAATAAAAGAATTTGAAGTATTATCAGATGGATGCTGCGAGCAATGCGCACACAGTAAGAACAAGAGATACAGAATAGAAGAAAAGATTCCAGTTCCGTTCCACCCCAACTGCCGCTGCTGTATTGTTCCTATTGTTGAGGTAGATGATGAATAAAGGTGAATAAAACATCCAAAAAAATTTTAAATACCGCTGGGCACACGCGGAAAGAGTATATTCTCTACTTTTGTAATAACTATAGAGCAAACAAAGTTGTTTTTACAGGGTTTAAACTTTAAACAAAAACTGAATAAAAAGAAGAAGAGGGGTGCGGGTTCCCGCATTACTCAAAGGAGATTAGAATTATGGAAAATATGGAAAACACTAATGCAGCTGTTGTTGAAACAGCACAAGGCCAGGCTGAGGAAACAGCAACTAAGGAGACTAAAACTTATACACAGGAAGAAGTTCTTGCTCTTTTACAGAGTGAAACAGACAAAAGGGTTAGTCAAGCATTAAAGACACAACAGAAGAAGTATGAAAAGCAGCTTTCTTTATCTAAGCTTGATGGCGATGAAAGAGAAAAGGCTGAGAAAGATAATAGAATTGCAGAGCTTGAAGAAAAGTTGGCGGAGTTCCAGATGGAGAAGAACAAGTCTGAACTTAAGTCAGTATTATCAAGCCGCGGTTTAAGTGCGGAGTTCGCTGACATTGTTGCTATTAGCGAAGACTTAGAGCAGTCACAGGCAAACATTGATAAATTAGATAAATTATTCAAGGCTGCTGTTAAGGCTGAAGTTGAAAAGCGCCTTGCAGGTAGCTCTCCTAAAGGTAATGGAGCATCAACCGCACAGTTAACAAAAGAAGATGCTAAGAAGATGAGCATCGCAGAGATGAGTGAATTAGCTCAGTCAAATCCAGAGCTATTCAATAAATTATTTAAATAAAACACATAAATGGAGGAAATTATAATGGCAAACACAGTATACCCTAACAAGGTAGTAGAAGCTAAGGCAAATGACTTACTTACTACTTCAATTAACACAAAATCATTAATGACTGTTGATGACAGTCTTACACAGTCAGCTGGTATGACAAAGACAGTTAACGTTTATACTTACACAGGTACAGCAGAGGAACTTGCAGCTGGAGTAGGTAACACAGCTGGCGCCCGCGGTTCAATTGCTTATGTAGGTACAGATTACACAGTAAAGTTAGTTCAGCAGGCATTCGATTACCGCGATGAAGACTTTATGAAAGATCCTACTATTGTAGATAACATGCTTAAGGGTGCTACACAGGTAATGGCAAACAAGATGACAGCTGACTTCTTAACAGAAGCAACTAAGGCAACTAAGATTGTACAGTTCCCACATGCAGGAGCTATTTCTTATGATTCTATTGTTGATGCTATTTCAGAATTAAACTTAGAAGATGAAAGCAAGATTTTTATCGTAATTCCTAACACTTGGAAAGCTGCTCTTCGTAAGGATGATGACTATGTTTCTGCAAGACAGGGTGAAGTAGTTTACAATGGCCAGGTTGGTACTGTAGCTGGTATCCCAGTTATCGCATCTAAGGCATTAACAAATGAAGCTTATGTTATGACTGCAGAAGCTATTAAGCTTTTCGTTAAGAAGGACACAGAAGTTGAACAGGATAGAAATGCTGATACAAGAACTAACTCAGTTTACCTTAGAAGTTCTTATGTAGTTGCTCTTGTTGATAATTCTAAGATTTGCAAGATTAAGGCGGCTGCTGAATAATCCTTTAGAACAAAAGGAGGATTACAATGCTAGAAGAAATTAAACTTATGCTTGGTGAGAGCGCGGGGAACTACTCCGACGCTCTTATCCAGCTACTTTATGGACAGAGCGCGGCTGAGGTTGAGGCTTATTGTGGTTGCAATTTAGACACCACAATGCGCTATATTGCGGAACAGATTACCGTTATTAAGCTAAATAGAATTCACACTGAGGGTTTGTCTAGTCAATCCTTTAGCGGAGTTTCAGAGAGCTATATAGACGGCCTTCCCGCAGATATTATAGCAGTATTAAATAGAAAACGCGTGCTTGGGGTTTTCTAAAATGATTGCCCCAGACATGCGACTTTACGATTATTCTGTTTTTTCTATTGTAGAAGACGCATATGGACAGCCAACAGAAGAAACCCAAGAGGGAAAAATAAAGATGGCTATCTACTTAACTAATGAAGCTCTCAATGATAATACGCTTTATAGCGGCGCCCAGTATGCGGGATTGACACTAGATGCGAGCATCACAGACGCTTATGTTATACAGTATGGCAAACATAAGCTAAAAGTCCTTTACGTAGCTCCACAAGGGCGCTATAAAAAAGTATACCTTGCGAGGATGTAATCGATGGCAGTAGAAATTCGTGGCAAAGAGAGCCTCGATAAGAAATTACAATCGCTTGCTAATGTTGAGAAGTATACACCAGCGCTTAAACAAGCTACAGCACTAGTCGAGGGTGACGCAAAGCGCAAAGCCCCAAAAGATACTGGTGCATTGAGAAACTCAATAGCTAGTAAAGTAGAGGAACATGGCGGAGAGGCAGTAGGTACTGTCTATACCCCGCTTGAATATGCTCCCTACATAGAATATGGAACTGGCCTGTTCGCTACCAAGGGCGGCCGCGCAAATGTTCCTTGGTGTTATCAAGATGATGACGGACACTGGCACACTACAAGCGGAATGAAGCCTCAACCATTTATGCATCCCGCTTTAAATGAAAATCGTAATAAAATACTAAAACTATTGAAGGAGAGTATAAAAAATGATTAATTATCACACAGAATTAGTAAGTGCTCTCAGAACTATTTTACCAACCCACTACGAATTAAAGTTACATTCGGGACTCCCTACCCCTTGTATTTCTTATATGGAAGTAGATAACGCTTCCCGCGAAACAGGAGATACAATAGGCTATAGTTCACTACAATATCAAATTAAAGTATGGGGTAATAAAATAGAAGATTTGCAGACATATGCTCTCCGCATTGATAATTTACTTCGTCCTCTTGGTTGGACAAGAGTAAGTTGTAGAGAACTATACGATAATGAGAGCACGATGATACAAAAGGTAATGTTGTATGAAGCAACAGCCTTAGAAAATTTTAATTAATGGAGGTTTATTATGGCAGTAATTTCTAAAGGAATCAAATTAAGCTATAAGGCTAGCGGTGAACAGACATTCACAGAGCTTACAAATTTACAGGAAATTCCAGAGTTAGGTGGAGATAGCGAGGCTATAGAAGTAACAGTACTCTCAGATGCCGCACACATGTATACAGATGGAATTCTTAACTACGGTGACTCACTTGCTTTTGTTTTCTTATACGACAAAACACAGTTCGCAACACTTCAGGGTTTGACTGGAACAGTAGAATGGCAAGTAGAATTACCAGACGAAACTACTTGTACTTTTAGCGGTACAGCTTCAGTTAAATTAGCAGGTGTTGGTGTAAATGCCGCACTTACTTATACTTTATCAGTTAAGCCAAATTCAGCAATGGTTTGGGCTTAATACCTTAACGTTAAGGACAGAGGGGCGGAGTTAATCTCCTTCCTTCCGCCCTTCTATTTTACTATTGTTTAATATTTAATAAAAAGGAGAATTTATTATGTTATTTCACGAATTTAAAGTTGGAGACAACGTTTATAAGTTAAGACTTACTACAAGAGACATTGTTTCTCTTGAGAGAACTATTGGTATGAATCCTATTAGTATTTTTGGTATAGATGGCACTACAATTCCATCTGTAACAGTAATGGTAAATATCTTACATCAGAGTTTACAGAAATATCAGCACGGATTAACACTTAATGATGCTTATGATATTTTTGATAATTATATTGAAGATGGACACATGCCAACAGACTTTATTTTAGATATTATAGAACTCTATAAAGTATCTGGATTAATGAAAGATGTAGAACAAGAGGAAGAAACAAAAGAAACAAAAAACTAGCGGGCGGGGGAGAGAATAACCCCTCTCCCGCACCTTTTTTTATAAAAGATAAAATCTTTGATTGGTTGGCGGCGGCCCTCGATAGTGGTATCTCAGAGCAGGACTTTTGGGATATGACTCTAGCCGAGGTGGAGAGAGCTATAGAGAGTAAGGCACGTGTTAAGAAAGCAGAACAACAAGAGAAAGCAAGTTTTGATTACATTTTAGCCGATTTAATTGGTAGAAGTGTTGCGAGAGGCTTATCTTCTCAAAATAAGTTCCCAGAAATCTATGAAGTTTATCCAACGTTGTTTGATAGCCAACAATTACAAGAGGAAAGACAGAAAGCTAAAGCAGACGTTTCCGCTTTACGCTTTATGCAATTTGCACAAGCTTACAACAAGAAATTTAAGGAGGTGCAAAATAAATAAATGAATGAAAAATTACAGATTATTATATCTGCTAATGTTGCGCAAGCTCAATCAGCTTTGAAGTCAGTTCAAACAGAAGTTGATAAGACAGCGAAAGGTTCATCAAAACTAAGTAAAATTGGAGAAGCGGTTGGCGCTGGTATGAAGAAAGCTGCTCAAGTAACTGCTGCTGCAACTGCGGCTTGTGCTGCAGGTATCGCCGCACTTACTAAGAGCGCAGTCTCTAATTTTGCGGATTATGAACAATTAGTTGGTGGTGTAGATACACTATTCAAGGATAGTTCAGCAAAAGTACAGCAATATGCGAAGGATGCATTCAAGAACACTGGTATGAGTGCAAATGAGTACATGGAAACCGTAACCGGGTTCAGTGCTAGCTTACTCCAGAGTTTAGGTGGAGATACAGAGGCCGCCGCAGATATAGGTAATATGGCCGTAATGGATATGGCTGATAACGCTAACAAGATGGGTACATCTATGGAGAGCATTCAAAACGCATATCAAGGTTTCGCTAAAGGGAACTATACTATGCTTGATAATTTGAAGCTGGGCTATGGCGGAACAAAAGAAGAAATGCAAAGATTACTTGCAGATGCAGAAAAAATATCAGGAATTCACTATGATATTTCTAATCTAAGTGATGTTTATAGCGCTATTCACGTAATTCAACAGGAAATGCAAATTACAGGAACAACAGCAGAAGAAGCTAAGAAGACAATCTCTGGTAGTGCATCAATGATGAAGGCTGCATGGACAAACCTATTAACTGGTATAGCTCAAAACAATGGTAACTTAGACGAACTTATTTCTAATTTTGTAGATAGTGTAAAAACTTTTGCGGGAAACCTTGTACCTGTTATTCAAACAGTTTTGAAAAATATTCCACCACTCTTAATAGATTTGGGTGGAGAACTTCTATCTGTTATTCAAAAAATTTTGGACGCTATTCCCACACGCCTTCCATTTTTACTATTGAAATTGGAGAGTGGGATTCAAAAAATGCTCCCATCACTGGTTTCCGTAATAACAGGAATAGTAACTCAATTAATTTCTGTTATTATTGCTTTATTTCCTTTAGTTGTTGAAGGAATTACAGAAGCCACACTTCAAATAATTTCTGCTATTACTGAATTAATTCCTTCTATTGTTGAGGGAATAATGCAGATTATTCCTCAGCTAACACAAACTTTAATGGATAATGTACCTGTTTTCTTAGAAAGTTTAATGGGTGTCATAACAATTTTAATTGAAGGAATAGGTGAACTCTTCCCTGTAATAGTAGAAGCAGTAACACAAATAATTCCAATGATAATTGAGACTTTCTATACAGCTATTCCTCAAATATTAGAGGCGGCAGTTCAATTACTTATGGTTATTGTTGATGCAATTCCACTTTTTATTCCAGCATTAGTTGAAGCATTACCAAGCATTTATACTACAATTATAGAATCAATGATTAACAGTATTAATGTTATATTGGATGGGGCGGTTCAATTATTCACTGCTCTTGTGGATGCAATTCCGCTTATTTTACCAGTGTTGATTGATACATTCCCTATAATTATTGATAGTATTGTTAGTGCAATAACAGAGAACATACCAACAATCTTAAACAGTGCGATTAACCTCTTTACTGCGATAATAAATGCAATTCCTAAAATATTACCTAAGTTAGTTGCGGCAATTCCGCAAATTATAAGTGCAATAGTATCAACATTAGCAAGAAATATTCCTAAGATTGCGTCAACCGCCCTTCAGCTTTTCTTAGAGATTGTAAAAGCAATTCCTAAGATTGCAGGACAATTACTTTCCGCTCTTGGCAACTTAATGTCACAGGCTTTAAATAAGATTGGCAGTTTTGCGGTTAGCATAGGACAAGCGGTTGGTGATGGAATCTCAGGTGCAGTTAAAGCTGCTATTAACGGAGTATTGAAAACCGCAATAGGAATTATTAATGGTTTCATTGGAGCTATTAATGGTGCTATTGGTGTAATTAACGCAATTCCAGGTGTTAGTATTAGTAAATTGGATAAACTTGATGTACCGCAGTTTGCTAAGGGTGGTATCGTAGATTCCGCTACTTTAGCTGTTGTTGGTGAAGCTGGTAAGGAAGCCGTAGTTCCGCTTGAAAATAATACAGAGTGGATTGACGAACTTGCTAAGAAGATAAAAGGCGGCCCTGGAGGAGACAATCCGCCACCTGTTGTTCTTCAAGTTGATGGAAAGACATTCGCGCAGACAGCAATTGGAACAATTAACGATTTAACTAAACAAACTGGCAGATTAGATTTAGTATTAGCATAAGGAGGATTTAAATGGCATACTTTATGATAGGGAGCAATGATTATTCTTCTTATACAAGCGGTTTAAAAATCACAAGAAGTACAAACTACAATGCACAGACAAATGCCGCTGGAGACACTGTAGTAGATTTTATAAACCAAAAAAGAGTTATCGAAGTTGAAATCATTGCTCTTGATGAAACAATAGCATCACAGCTAAAAAATGACATTGACGCTTTTAATGTGCGGATTTCGTTTAGAAACCCAAAAACAAGAGCATTAGAAACAAACGTTGATTGCATTATACCTGACAATGCTATTGAATATTATACAATACAGACAAACAAAGTGTCTGTTAATAAAATATCTTTAAAATTTACTGAATTATAAATAAGGAGGCGGACAGATGTTAGTAAATAATACCACAGAAACAAAAGTAAGACAAATTGCGGTTACCGCAACCATTACAAGTGCGGAAGATGCTACACAAACTGCCGCCTTTACTAATAGGGATTCAATAAAGAGTTTTGAAATTACCAGAGTCGGAGATACATCTAAGTTCTTCGGCTTTGGTGTAACTCATAGATTAAATTTAAAATTAGTAAATGTAGCGAATCCCGCTTTAATAAAGGCACATAATAAGGTAAAACTTATTCCAAATATAGATACTTATCCTTCTACTGTTGCTACTGCTTTTGATGTATTTCCAACATTTTATATATCAGAAGTTCATTATAATGAAACAGAATTTGAATATTCTATTACAGCATATGATGTAATACCTGAAGCAACAGAATTAAAATCAAGAGAAATGTCAATTCCTAGTTCTTATTCTATTGGACAGGTTGCGGATGCGGCAGCCGCTCTTCTAGGAGTGACTAGTGTACACACTGAAACAATATTCAGTACACTTACTTATGATTCTACAACAAAAGCAAATCTAGAAGGAACAGAAAGTATAAGAGAAGTACTAGACGCAATTGCGGAAGCCACTCAAACAATTTATTATATTAACCATGAAGATAAGCTAGTTTTTAAAAGATTAGATTATGCGGGAACCGCTGTGGCAACAATAGACAAGGATAATTATTTTGAACTCAAGTCTAGAGATAACAAAAGACTAGGAACAATAGCATCAGTAACAGAATTAGGAGACAATTATAGTGCATCCACCGCGGTATCTGGTAGTACACAATATGTAAGAAACAATCCATTCTGGGAATTAAGAGATGACATTGCTACTCTTGTTGATAATGCGCTGGCGGCGGTTGGTGGTGCCACTATATCTCAGTTTGAGATGAACTGGCGTGGAAACTTAGCTCTCGAGATTGGTGATAAGATTAACATAACTACACTCGATGCAGACACCCTTTCCGCATTCTTACTTGATGATTCTCTTGTTTATGATGGTGGCTTAAAGCAAAAAACACAATGGATTTATAAAGAACAAGAGGAAACAGATACAAATCCTACTAATTTAGGAGACGCTTTAAAGCAGACTTATGCAAAAGTAAATAAGGTTGATAAAGAAGTAACAATAGTAGCAAGTAAAACAGATACAATGGGTTCAGATATGGCGGCATTGAAGATGAATACTGATAGTATTTCTGCTTCTGTTACTGCAATATCTGATGACTTACATAAAACTGCGGATAGTATTAATAATCAAATTGGTGAATTACAAACTAAAGTTAATGCGGCAATTACTGCGGAAGATGTTCGCTTAGAAGTGGAAGAAGCCCTTGCTGATGGCGTTAATGAGGTAAGAACAACTACAGGATTTGTTTTTAACGATAAAGGTTTAACAATTAGTAAAACCGGCAGTGAAATGGAAACCAATATCGATGAAGATGGTATGACTATCACAAGAAATAATACAACAGTGTTAGAGGCAGATAACCAAGGCGTTTCCGCATATAACTTACATGCAAGCACATACTTAATAGTAGGTGAGAACAGCCGTTTTGAAGATTACACTGGAGACTCTGGTGAAGCAAGAACAGGTTGTTTCTGGATTGCTGGTTAAGGGCGGAATTAGGTAATTTATTTAAGAGTTTTTTCTAATTAAGTAGAGGTTAAGGCTAAGGCTTAAAAACCTAAACCTCTACTTTTTATAAAGGAGGATAACAATAAATGGCAAGTAGTTATGCAATACAAAGTAGCAGTAGCTATGATGGTAGAACAATAACTTTGTATATGTCTCAAAGCTATGATATTGGTGCAAATAAATCAACAATCTATTGGAACTTGCATGTAGAAGGCGGAAGTAGTAGTTGGTATGCAACAGGCCCAACAGAAGTATACATAGACGGAAACCAAGTGTACTATGCTGATAGACAGTATGGTGGATTTCCATCAACCGCGGGAGATGAATATGGTTCAATAGATGTATATCACAATTCAGATGGTACAAGGGCGGTAGGTGTATCACTATCAACCGCAATTTATACTAGAGAAGTGTCTACTGACTCTGGTGTTTGGACTCTTGATACTATACCCCGCTATTGCAATATTACATCAGCGCCGGACTTCAATGATGAAGACAATCCAACTATTACATTCACAAATCCAAGCGGTGGATACTTCCCGCTCCGTGCTAAGATGGAAGCGGGCGGAGATGATCAGTTCATTACAAGAGACATTCCCGCAAACTCAACTAGCTGTACTTTTAATTTAACAGAAGAAGAGCGTAATAGATTAAGAAACTTATGTACCAATAGTAAAACATTAGGAGTTAGATTTACTATTTGCTGTATGAGCGGAGGCACTCAGGTTTCCGCATCATGGCTAGATAGAACGATGACAATAGTGAATGCCGCTCCTACTTTTACTTACACTCTTGTTGATACCAATAGTGATACAGTAGCACTTACTGGAGACAATACAAAATTTATTAAATCTCATAATAATATGAGGTATAGTATTGCGGCAACCGCATATAAAGGTGCAACAGTAGCAAGTTATCAAGTTACAAATGGAAGTACTTCCAGCACAACCGCTTCTGGTACTTTTTTAAATGCTGAAAGTAATAATTTTTCTTTTAAAGTAACAGACTCTAGAGGGTTTGTAACAACAGCAACAGCAACACCAACAATGGTGCCTTATGTTGAATTAACACTTGATTTCGCTGTTGTTGATGTTAATGTAGATGGGGAAGCTACTCTAGACTTAAAAGGTAATTATTTTAATAGTAACTTTGGTGCGGTAAGTAATATTCTAGGAATAGATTATAGATATAAGGAGAAAGGCGCGCAAGCCTATTCATCATGGCTTCCAGCAACTCCAATTTATCATAATAATACATACGAAGCGGAACCCGTTATTACAGGTTTAAATTATCAGAAAGCTTATGTATTCCAAGCCCGCGTTTTTGATGCGTTACAAAGTAAAGATTCTGCTGAAATAACAGCTAGAGCATTACCTGTTTTTGATTGGAATCACGATAATTTTAATATAAATGGTGATTTTCTTATTAATGGAAAAACATTTTTGGATTTAGTTTACCCTGTTGGTTCAGTTTACACAAGTACTGTAAATACAAGTCCCGCATCTATGTTTGGCGGAACCTGGGAACAAATAGAGGATAGATTCTTGCTTGCGGCAGGTAGTACATATGACGCAGGAACAACAGGCGGTGAAGCAGAACATACATTAACGGAAAATGAAATGCCTAGACACTATCATAATTTCCCTGGAGAAGGTAATTCGTTTACTGTTTCATGGGGTAGAACATACCCACGAAATGTAACATTCCATGGCACAACTGCAATTGCGGAATCTACCTGGGGCAATGATTTAGCTATTGATCAAGGTAATTTCTGGGGTACAAATAGTACAGGTGGTAGCGCAGCTCATAATAATATGCCACCTTATTTAACTGTTTATATGTGGAAACGTATAGCTGAGGAGGTTTAAAATGCGTATATTAGATGAACACAATAATGAATTAAGCGGAAACGAAATTAATTTAGAAAAAGGCTATCTACTAAGAGATAGAATTGTTAAGGCGGAACATAAGGCAAAACCCGCAGTAGAAGGTTCTGGACATTATGAAACTATAAAAGAATATGAAAATGGCGGGAAGGACGTACTCTGGGTATGGGATGTAGAACCCCAACCCGCACAAGAAGCATGGACAGAGTACGAAGATATACAGCGTTATGTTTTATATACTGAAGAAGAATTAAAGCAACGTGAACAAGAGAAAAAGCAAC
>Ga0326512_10001615_pt1 | contig 17114 bp, 19 predicted proteins | sample 1_2617_0518_D_FD_203652 | JGI IMG/M metagenome (GOLD analysis project Ga0326512, IMG submission 203652) | Bovine rumen microbial communities from UC Davis, California, United States - 1_2617_0518 | ecosystem: Host-associated > Mammals > Digestive system > Stomach > Rumen | place: USA... | reverse complement strand
CCAGGCTTGACATCACACTGCCCAGCGATTCATAAATCTCCGAATGCTGGAGTTATCTGTCTTTTTCTTCTTTTCTTCTTTCTTACCATCCAAAATCTTGCCGATTAACGTTGTCACATCCTCATCGGTCAGTTTAACTTTTACTGTCATTTCCGCTGTCCAGTTTCCGTCTTCGTCTCGCTGAATATCCAGTCCGCCGAGGTCAAGATCTACATCCATATCCGTAGCTTTCTTGACTTCGTTGGAAATGAATGATCCAACTAAATCACGTACGAAATCACTCTTCAGTGAAATACTGTCAGTAAGTTTCTTTACCATTTCGATTTTGTTCAACATAGCTTTATCCTCCTTAATTGTAATAAGAAATGTTTCTATTATATACCATCATTTCGTCGCGAGGGCAAATTTAAGAGACCCGTAAAATATCACGAGTCTCAAATCTTTTATTTGGTGCCTAAAAATATCTCCAACGGCGCAAAGTTATTGCCGCCTGATACGATCATCTTAAGCGCATGGTACTTGACCGGTATGCAGCTAAACTCGAAAGTCCAACCTACCAATTCAAGTGTTTGTGCATCGATCACCTTATACATACGGTAATCAACATTATTACTTGATAACAGAGTTGGTACATCTTTCTCATTTGTGCTTCCAGCTGGTACCCACCAGTATCTTTTAAATAATCCTATCATAATATCACTCCTTTACTATTGGAATTACTTTAGTTCCTATAAAGGAGACAGAATAAATGGCGAAAAAAGAAACCCAGAATCAAATCCGGGTTCCATTCTCTTTTACATATTCATCATAACATCTAACAACTTCTTTCTTAATACCATTAACAATCATATAACCAACACAACCTGTCGTAACAGCTGCAAACATCGGTGCTGCGACGGTGTATGTTGCTACATCCTTAGCAAACTGTGTTGCTTTAATCGTAGCAGCTTCTACACTTGCGCAGAACCTTTTGTCTTTATCTGTCATCTCTGTGTTCTGATTATATCTAACCAGTGCTCTTTGGTAATAATAACTTTTATTAAACATTGTTTTATCCTCCATAATATAATTAATATGTTAAAATGTTTCTATTATAAACAATCATTTCGTCGCGAGGACAAAAATAAAGAAGGGCAGCAATTTTCGCCACCCCTTATTAATTAATACCCATTTACCCAGCTCCACAGCCAGGCTATGAAGCAGGGGATTGCATATACTAATAATAATGGTATAATATAACCCATTGTCACCCCTCCTTTCTATTAACGAAAAAGAAAAAATGGCGAAAAAAAAAGAAGAGGAACTTAATTGTCCTCTTCCTCGAAGTAATCATCGAAATCATTCTTGTTTTCATCATAACCAAGAATATCTTTACCTCTTAACACTCTGCCCACGTTTACAATGCATTCGGCTGTTGCCTCTAATGCATATAACGGTGCAAGTGTTGCATATTTAATAAATTCTTTAGTCTTCATAATTAAAATCCTCCTTAAATGATTAATAAATCCTTCTATTATAAACAATCATTTCATCGCGAGGAGGTATTATGAAAAAAAACAAATATAACAGAAAAAAGAGCTAACCCGAGAACAGATTAGCCCTTCCTATTAAATACTCATAAACGATGTAATTACTCTACAAGTCCCTGAAGCTCAGCAATCTGTGCGGCTGTGAGATCCTCAGTCATGGTTCCAGCGCCAATATCCTGCCAACGTTCACCCATCCACGCATAGTAGGTGGTATCCGACTCCACATAATACGCGTCGCCATTCTCAGCGGTTGACGGGAGCGATGAAATATCAGTAACGGAGCCCTTATACGTGAATACAGTATTGGCCGGGATAGTATGCGCACCGAAATCAAGAGCACCGTAAACAACAGCAGAACCGCTGAGATTTGCAGATAATCCTGATTCGGATGTAAGATTACCGTGGAGGTTTCCAATCGGCGTAAATGTTGCGGACATTAATCGATCTCCTCTGTAATCTGAATGGTTCCTCTATCAATGAAGGTGTCAACCACAGAGCCGGCAGTGAGCTGAATATCATACTTGTAAGAACCGGGTTCGAGTTTTTTTGTATCAGTTGCCGGAAGCGTGATAGTAATATCAGAACCGTCAATTACTGCGTTAACAGACAGGAGTACAGACTCATCCGCATATGACTTTTTCATTGCAAATCGAATTACATCTGTTACTCCAGGAGTATAAGCATTGCCCGAAGCGTCTTTGAGCTCGACCTTGAGAACTGCTGTATCGCCACGGGTTAGCTGGATTTTGTTTGTTCTTGGGTCTACCTTTAACATAATCTCTCCTTAAAAAGTTCTCAGGAATTTTCCCCCTGGGAATTTTTGGGATTTGAATTTTTATCTTTGTCCGTTCTGACATCGAATAAAATATAATCCATTTCCTCAAGTTCATCGAGACCATAATCAAACCGGAAGGTCATAAGTTCCTTCGTCGGATCGTTATAGTTGATGAACAGCGTCCCAGCATAGGGGTATTTAGGTCTCTTGGCCGAACGCCAGCCAAGCATAACGCCCAAGACAAACATTGCCAAGAGACCTAGCGGCATAATAATATCAATCATCGATCGTCACGGTCTTTGTCTGAGTAGACTTGAGGACACCGTCACCACGGCATACTTCGCAGCGCTTCCAGCCTTCCTGGCCCTTGCCCTCTTCCTGAGTATAACCTCTGCCGTCACAATACGGGCAGGATTCCACGATCTTAACCTTAGTTGTCTTTTCTGTGCTCATAGTCTTATCCTCCTATCAGATAAACATCTCTTCGCGGCCGTACTCGTCGATGAACTTGTTTGTCAATGCATCGTTACCGAGCTTGAACGTATCTGTAGCAAGTGTATAAACGATTGTAGCGATCGCGCCGTTGACAATTGCTGTCGCCGTAATAGCTGTGGTGTCTTCCTTTGCAGAAACGCCGATGCATTCCTCACCATCGACAACGAAGATCGCAGCCATCAGATCGGCTTTAGTGATCGGTTTCTTCGGTCGCTTAATGGTCTTGGCAGTAGTATCGATTACATAGGTTCTCCAATTGGAGTCTTCCCACTTAAGAAATTTACCCATAATTAATCATTCTCCTTTTTATAGAAATATAACACGACTTCGTATCCGGAATCGCTGGTGTCGTAATAAACACCGTCTCGGACTGCTATTACATGTGAACCAGTACAGATTATATAGGTTCCACTATAATTATCGCGTGCGAAATCAGCCACAGTGTAGCAGTCCGGGCAGGTGTCCGGGATCGTATGGCGTGTGTAGCCCTTCTTACCGAGTAGCACTCGCATGACGGAATTGGCATTTGGCATGTCTCCAATTAGAGCACCTTCAATGCTAAGCATGAAATAGGCCCCAAACCAATCGACATCTTCTGCTATTGACAGCGCTCGAACGGTGCAGTCATCTACCATTTTACCGTACGGATTCGGGTTGTAATAAATCCACCCCATAAGTCCCTCTTAAATATAACTATATTCAGTTGTTTGTGCGCAGCCGATCAATCCACCGGTTGATCTCTTCGTTCTCGTAGGGCTTACCAGCAAATGCCGGATCGTCATGGAGACCTTCGAGAGCAGCGATCATACGGTCATGAACAGAATGTCCAGAATATCCATGGGACATATAGCGGCCAGTTGCAGGAGATCTTCTACCGCTGTAGTTCCCATCGAAATTCATGTTTCCTGCGTAGTTCATATCGCCATGATGACCGGAATAACGAGGCATCATTCGTCCAGAATATCCCTCATCTTCCATGCCACCATTGCGGATACATTCGATAATCTTCAACCCCTCCAGAAGGTTCTTGAAGATCTGTGCTCCATTACCATTCTGGAGAGTGCCCTGCTTAATGACGGACTCGATCTCAGTCTCGAGCAGTTCTTCGGCTTTGTTGAGTGTCTTTTCTGATACCATATCTGCCTCCTCAGATTTTTACACTTGCGTTCTGCATGTTGATCGGTATTGTAGACAGATTCGTGACTGTTACCGACTGACAGCATCCGCATACAATCGGTACAAGAATATCTGTAGAAACGTTGAAGTATTCCTCAACGGCTGCCGGCGTAACGATCATAGTGCTTGCCGGAACCGTTCCACCACTTACTGATAACGCTACAGAGATAGGACCGACTGTCTCGCCTGTCGGAACTGCGATGTTCGCCCCGAAGTTTACAGAATATCTTCTGCACGACTGTCTATTGCAACAACTACACCTCTGAGGACGCTTGGGTCCACCGGAAAGAATAAATGAGCCCGTCCCATCAACGTGACCTACGTCGTCGTTCGATACGACGGTGTTGAATACAGCAGATGCTCCTGGCTGAATAGTCTGGATAGCATCATTTGTATAATAACCTTTGTTCATGGCAGCCTCCTTTCAGGCATTACCACAACAAGTCTGGGGCTGCATCTGAGGCCAGCCATAGAACGGGCGAGCATATCCCGGATTAATGAAATCCATAATACGATCCGTCTGAGCCTGATTATTAGCGACAAGAGCAGCTGTCTGTGCGTTCTGAGAAGCAGCGAGGTTATTGAGATTAAGCTGTGTACGAAGGTTCTCATTCTCAGTCTTAAGAGCCTCAATTGTCTGCTGATTAAGCTTATCATATACACCCTGGAATCCGGTGCTCATCTGATTGGACAGCTGGTTCATAGCACGGTCGACTTCTGCCCTGTCAGAACAATGCTCGGCAAGCATGGTGGCCTGGAAATTAGCCATCTGGAGTTTGGCGTCACAGCAGCACTGCTGGCGAGCCATTTCGTTATTGCTCATCTGCATCAGAATATCATTGGTATTCCCGTTTACCGTACTCTGAATCGCATTCTGCCCCTGCATAAGTGTCATGGTCTTATTGCAGGAGTCAACCGCCATGCCCGCGAATCCGTTAGCAACCGCTGTGTTAAGGTTGTTGAGAGCTGTCATCACGGCAGACTGATCAAAGCCCTGCTGGATTCCTGTACTGTACATATACGGCATAGCCATGACTGCTACGGAATCTGTTCCGCCGTTTCCGCCTCCAGCATAACCACGACCTCCCCAGAAGCCGCCACCGAGTACGAGAATCAACAGGATAAGCCACCAACCCATACCAGCTCCGGAACCACCGAAGCCATCGTTATTGTTGCCTGTCAGAGCGAGAATATCAGCAGCTGACAGACCAGAACCATTACCAAGGTCCATAGACTATCTCCTTTCTTTAAGTAAGAGAATGATTAGTTACATAACAAAAGCACCCAGGCTTACGGGTTGACCTGAGTGCTTAGTGTTAACTTGGTTATTTAATTGTTTAGTAGACTAAATGCCCGTTTAGTTTACATCCGCATAAGGTATTGTCATGTAGTCACGTTTCTGACCGAGACTATACGGCATATCGGAACCGATGCGGACAATCCTTACTGTTTTGCGTGTTCTGTCTATGGCATATACATTTACTGCATTTTCTGTTGGTGTTCCGGATACTCTCGGCAGGTCGCTCAGCTCGCAGTAATACGGATAATTTGACCCTTCCGTTCCGTTCGAATTTCTATGCGACCAGCAGTTAGTGCATACCGAATTGAGCATAAGCTGTTTGTTCGTTACGCCAGTGACATAGTACACTGCATCGGAGTGATTGTGTCCGCTCACATAACAGATGAACTCTGTATTGTTCTTTCCGCTGAAATCCGCATCGACCGTAAATGAAGCGGGGGTATTCCCACTTGCATTATCGTAGGTCTTGTTAAGCGTTGTTCCACTGATATAGGCATCAACAATCTCATAGATGGGTTTTATACTGCCGCCTGTGTTCCAGTAGAGAATTTCATCCTGATAAAATTTATCATATCCGGTGCTCTTAGATGGTGCCGCTTCTGGCGTATGGAGCATGATGATAATGCCGTAACCGCTCGGAGTGCTAAGCAAAGCGCCGCACAGGAAATTTATCTGTGCCTGATGATAGTGGCGCTGAGTTGTCATATTGCTGACACCACGATACTGGAATTGATTAACACCGATGACTCTTAGATTTTTTTCTGCGAAATCCCGATAATAGTAGGTCGGGTAATCAACGGACGTGTCAAGCGTTAATCCTGTAGCAAACGGCTGTATGACATTCGTGTACATCTGCTGTTCTGTCTGCGTATACGATTCGTGGTTTCCGACAAGCGGAAGCATCGGAAGGTCTGCACTTGCCATGGCATCGGACATAAACGACAAATCATCAGTCGGGTTGTACATCACACTATCACCCGTATTCAAAATGGCATCCGCATTGATCGCTTCAGCTATTCCGACGGCATTTGCAAAGCGCACTGCATCCCCATGCACATCTGCTACATGCACAAAGGTCGGGAGTCGATTGCCTGCGTAGTTGTCCGTAAAAGTGCTTGTAAATGTTTTTTGCGCAGACAAAGCAAGCCGCATCTGATCGGCACTTATAAGGTCTCCTGTATTATCCAAGTCCTGCTGTATCAGCTTTTTTTTGAGCTTGATATACTGCGCCGCTGTCTGTCCGGAGTTATCGTCCGTAGAATTAACATACAGTTTGACTGCGTCCTCTGGGGATTTTACCTCTACAGCAAAAACATCTCCGTCTGCCGCCACTGTCTGCTCAATCTGCGCAATAACTTTATTTGCACTATTGCCAAACGCAAAATACTCTGTGCTTTCCGGTCTGCCCTGTGTCTGTACTACATACTTTGTGTTCGGTTCTACATCAAATATACCAAGTGCAAATTTCGTACTGCTGTAAATGCCAACTGTTGCACCGACCGGAGAGTTAGTGTATTTCCCGACCTGTATATCCGTCGGTTCGATATCTACCTGCAACTTTCCGAGGTCATCAACCGTTTCAAGCATTGACGGAACATCTTTGAGGTTATTGTATGCCAAATACTCAACGTCCGAACCCTTGATGATATAGACACCCTCAAAATCCGACAACTCCGTTGAGTTGGCGTGTCCTTGTATTACAAAATACGGGTACTGCTTCGCAAGAGTCAACTGCGCACCGGGGTTGACCGTAACGTATGTACCAAAGGTAAAGTTGCTAAAATCGGTAAACGCTCTAAAATACTCCACATACACGGCGCTTTCAGAGTTATTAACGACCTTATCCATGTCTTCCGTTTCATACGCTCCGCTGATATAACATGGTGTGTCGGGGTTATACACTCCGCTTGAGCTTATATGTCCGTGCGCATATGACGGCACTACCTTTTTATACCCGTTATACAGTTCATCGCCGGAGTAGGTGGTGTTCTTCACGTCACCTAAATCAGCCTTTACATCCCCTAAAGAACCATTTAGTGACGTAACTGATCCGTTCAAGCTGTTAATAGAAACGTCATGGTCGTTTAGTATAGTAGTATGATCATTAATCTTCTCCGCATGGTCGTTCAGTATAGTAGTATGATCATTAATCTTCTCCGCATATGGCGTAAGAACGGTTTTTAAAGTATCAAATAATGCCATGAGAAATCCTCCTTATAGCATTTTAAGTAACATCCCATACTGCTGCTCATTGATCTTTCCAGCCTTCAGCATGAGTTGTAAAGCTTCTTGTTGTGATTTACAATTTTGTCCAAGCATATTCTGAACCGTCTGCTGGGGGTCGAAATTGTTGCCGTATTGCCGTTTAGCACCCTGAATGAATTGGGGGAGCATCTGGATAAGCTGCGGAAGCATCTGCGTTAAATTCATAAAATATCACCTCACTGTTTAAAATCCTGAAGAATCTGCATCATCTGATCCATCTTAGCTGAAAGATTATCGAATTCCTGTCTGGTCACCATGCCATTCTGTTGCGGCGGCAGAGCAATCTCTTCCATCTTCCATCTTCTTTCCTGTCCGGGGAATCCATTTTGATCTCTGCATTGAAGTTTGAAACACGTCATCGCATTGTTCAGAAACAGAACTCTTCCACCGGGACTGATCGGATACCAGTCTGTGTTGTCAATATCCGGCACAAGGACAACGTTGTTCAAAAGCTGTCCCTGTGGCAAATTCTGAGGCTGTGGCGCTGGTTGCATAGGCATCTGCCCGACAAAATTGTTGTTCATAATCTCCTCCTTTTATCCTCCTTAAGGCACTTTAACCCAGAGTACACGAACACCTGGTTGTATCGAGACCGCAGCATTTGAGGTATTGGTATACCCTATACTTATAGTAGCCGTGGAAGTACCGCTTTCGTCGGATGCAGTCGTAGTAGCGGTTATGATACACTTCCACTGAAAGACCGGATTTTTATTGTTTGAGAAGCCAACACATCCGATCGCCTTCCACTTACCGGTTCTCGTAGCACTTATACTAATATCAATTGATCCGTTCGCAGCTATGGACTTCGTACCGACACTGGCTGTAACCGCGGCCATTCCGTTCAAGACCCAGTCATCAAGGACATCCAATTCGCTTTTAACAGTCTTTGTGCCGCTGGCATTATGGTAGATCATGTCAGACGTATAATCGCCAGCTTCTGGTGCAATATTTCCTGTTTGGGCTGCGGGATTACGACCGTTAAATGATCTCACGCCTCCTGTAGCTGCCTGCTGAGCAGAGTTCGCTGCTGCCTGCGCCGAAGATGCCGCATCTTGAGCTGAAGATGCTGCCGCCTGTGCGTCCGTATGTGCTGCTGCTTGTGAATCTGCGGCATCCGATGCACTACCGCTTGCGGATTCTGCGGCATCCTGAGCATCGGTAACTGCCTGAGTGCATAGCCCGTTCGTATTTTCATTCATGGCTCTGAGCGCAGATACTAAGGATCCACGAACATCTTCACCATCATAGGCTGTAAGGATTTCGCCTATCTCTCTATCAATATCTGCAAGTGCATTTGCCATTTTGATTTACCTCATGTTGTTTCATATTCAACAAGTAATCCGTTCTTAAACTTCATACGATAGCCATTCCATCCAATGGTTACAGATTTACCGCGTTCAGCGTTTGCCTGAGAATCGCCAGTGTATATGCCCCCGTCATCGCTGGTTAGCAAATATATCTCGCCGTCTCGAGCAGATACAACAATAGTATGGTTACTCTTAAACAGCATATCGTCAGCACCCTGATCGTTGTAAACGGGTGTACCATCTTTAGAAATATTTATGCCACCAACTCTAATAACACCTGTCTCTGTTCCCGTAAATGGGTTCCAGAAACTAAGACCAGTATTGTCGAGACTAGCAAGCATGGTAGCCTCGCCTTCAACAATACGACCTGACATTACGTTAAACACGCCGCCCGCATTATTCTGACCACCGAGTTTTAATGTTCCGCCCTCGATTCGGTCGGCAGACATCGTTCCGGCAGTAATTAGATCAGCGAGAATCTCACCATTGGCGGTAATAGCAACATTGGTTTTAAAGTTCTGCTCGTTATAACCAGTCGGACTAAAGCCAAGACCGTTAATATTCCAGCGCCAAACTCTGGCATTGGAATCCATATAGTCTTCAATGTCGGATATAATTAACTCGCAGACCTTATGCGTCTCAGGATCTTGACGTAAAGTGACAAAACCACCGGTAGCATTCGCTATCATATAGGACGCTCTATCCTGAGCTTCTTTTAATCTAGTGGAAGAGTTCATTTCTGTAGCGGTTATCTTGTCGAATACATTTGATTGTGTTTCTGACGAGATGACGCTTAGCTGAGTCTTGTGCTCATAACCTAATGTGTACGTAGATTGATCGGGGTCAAGCAGATGAATTTCCTGTTTAGTGCAAGGAAACCATTTGTCCAGACCATGCGGCTTACTTATGACCCTAATCTTATCCCCGACATTCAAGGCTGGAATGTTCCAATTGAAGTATTTTCTATCTATCATTTTGATTTCAAGAGTCATGTCTTCAAACTGGTCACTTCGAAGATACTTCTTAGCTTTCTTCAACAGTTCCGCAGGATCTGTCACGCTTGGAAACTCCACCACTTTTTCGATCCAATCGTATTTATCCTTGAGTTTCGAGTTAACTACATAAAGCGAATTGTTGTTAACCGATTCGACCGTTACATAATCGTCGTACTCATCGGCAGCCTTTGGGTTAAAGCGATTCAATCTAAGAGGAACGTCATCGCCGTAACCAGCTATCCACATTTTAGTGGCTCCTGCCGGAATCTCAATCTTTTGCTCGATTGTATCAGAGATACCGCTACCACCACTTGATGACGCCAATATCTCTCGATCGTCGTTTCTTATTAAATAAGTACATCTTCCGTTTTTCATACGTCCGGTATAGAACATATACTTATCTAATAACTCAGTACCCTTATACCGCAACTTATATGGACCATACACAGTGTATTTCTTATAGTCAGTCGGGTCTTCATCGCCATCTTGTTTGGCTTCTTTTGTGTCAGCCTGAATGGTTGGAACCGGATCTGTAGTGTCTCTTAACATAGCGTTTGTAGCATACGCATTCTTGGATGCTGTAGCCTGATCGAATACAACGTCACCGACCTCGGCATTACTCGTACTATCCAGTCTTGCTCCGAGCGGAATGATAGCGGTTGCAAGATCCGTCATCTCGTACTTCTTAGTGAAATCGAGCAGATTCTCACCAAACCTAACAGGATTCTGGGTTGTGGCTTTTGGCCAGAATGCACCGTTATCCTTATACAGATTCAAATATCTTTTACCGCCAGACCAAGTAATCACAAGATGACCCTTAAGCTCATCCGCAAGATTCTTAATGAGGGTTAATGTGTCCTCAAACGATGTAATCCGACCTTTATCGGTAGTTTGAACACCGTCGCTGTCGGTCCATGTCAAAAATTCACAAGTTCCGGCATAAAATTTCTTTTTAGCTTTTACCTTACTATTGTGAGTGTTCAGTAAGGTTTTGAAATACTTCTCCGGTCTATCCGTAGCAGAAAATGTTCGTTGGGGTTGCCTTGTATCTCGAAGGTAGTTGAGTTCACCCTCACAAGTAAACATCTTATTACCGTCGAAATCCTGTTCTTCGGTAATAACTCGACCACACCAGATGCGTTCAAAATTCCATCGACCTTTAGTTCTGCGTTCTATCGTTATCTCTGAAGTCATCGGAGTAACGGTGATTCGTCCGTCGTTGTTATAATATCCACCTTCGCCGTATGCCCAGTTATTTCGCGGCAACGTAAACGTAAATGAGCCAGCTGCATTGTCTTCCACTGTTAATATCGGATCCAAAATATCAGTGTGTAATCCAGTAGTGGGACCGCTTGGCATAACACACGAATAAATAACAGTGCCGTTGCATCTTATTCTATACATTGATCGCTCCTTATAGCATACCCGGTCGGAATTCTATTGAGACACGTGCGTCAGGAGTCCCTTTAAATGAAACCTTGATGACATTGCTTTCCCTGAATCCGGTAAATATCATGTCTAAGAAATGGTAGCATCCCGCTTCTTGACTATCCATGTTACTCCCGGTGGGGGTCATGTTCATATTCGCAGTGTATAGACCACCGCTTGGGTTCAATTCCTCATTGTATACGCGAATGTATGTGACTGTGCCGGACAATATTCGGAACACCGGAGTAGTAGGTTTGCGTCCAACTTGCCTTCCGGTAAATGTATACATTCGTGCAGCACTTCCGTTTGTAGATGCATTGAGGTTGTAAAATATACCTCGACTGATTGTGTCTCGTGAGAATACAAACTTGTCCCACGACCAAGACGGACTAACACTAGTCCACCTCGATAATTTGTATGGTTCGAAGTCGTAATCAAGAGTAATCTGAGAATGACTATTGTCCGATTTGCGACTATTAACAGTCATCCGACCACGATAGAAATAATCGTCATCATCGGTAAGTCGAACGCTGAGCTGCTTCCCGTGTAAAAAGTTAAGAATGTCGGAATATAACACATCCCACGACTGCCAGCCGTTAAGAATGTAGAAATCCCAAGATCCCTGTCTCTGTCCATATAATGGGAAGCCCGAGACAGCTTCAGTCAGATCAATGACTCCATCACTGCCCGGGTTTTCTACGATTTTTGTTTTTACTGATGGCGGCTCGACGGCGAGGATTCCGGTAGGAACCAAATGCCAATCGAGATGTGTATCACGTACGTTTTTGTGTCGGTCATTAATAATTAAGCCATGCTCACCATTATACTGACCGGTTTCACCACGTCCTGACATTTAGCGCCTCCCTCCTGCCATAACAGCTCTCCTACCGAGAGCCTGATCCATCCGTGCAACTGTTTTACCAACCAGAGTATTACCATCAAGGTAAATCTTCTGGTTCTCAAGATTATAGTTAAGTCTGGCTAGCTCATCATTCTGCCGCTGGATAGCAGCAAGTAAGTCAGAGTTGCCCTGTGTTGTAATAGCCGATAAGTCGCCAACTGCGGTTCCTACATCAACTTTACCGACAGACAAATTAGCGCCCAATGTCGCATACCGGGTGCCGTTAAGTGCCGCTGTAAGATTGCTCAAACCGCTATTGAATCGGGTGGTATCTAATACAGGCGTAATAGTAGGGTTGTAATTAATATCACTATCCATGATGGACGGTATTGTAGCCATGGCCTCACGAATAGCGTCAAGCATGTCAGTGACCATGTTAGCTCCGGCATCTATTGCCATACCGCCTTTGTCCATTATTGAGTTTAAAAGACCTTTTACTAAAAACCAGCCAATCTGGTAAGTTTCTTTTGAAGGTGAATGTTCATCCGCTGCTTTTTGCATAGCGCCTATGCTTCGGGTCATCATCCTACTGCTAGCATTCTCAACTAAATATGATTTTTCATTAATAGCATTGGCTAAACCTTGAATAAGACCAACACCAGTCGATTCCCATTTTGGTCGTTGCGAACCAGCCGCATCAGCACCGGCGCTTGATACTCTTGTACCAGCATTCCGAACTAGCGGCGTTCCAGCATCCATACCATCGGCTAATTCCTGAGTTGAATACTGTCCTGCGCCACCATAGTTAGCATCGATGTATTTGTCGATCATATCATCGGAAATATCACCAGCTTCACCTACAGGCAGACCGCCGTATTCTTTGAGCGCGTCGGCAATATCAGTCTGACCCTCTTCACCTATTGAATTCCAGTCAGCACCCTGATACTGTTCCATAAGCTGTTGAATAACTTGGTCGTTTGCTGCTGTAGCTTCTACGCCGCCTTCTTCAACACCGGTTCCAATACCAGAATATAACGATGAGAAGTCTAACGAACCATTAGAATCTATTAAATTCTGCAAATCGCCGAACTGCTCCGGGAACTGGGTCTTAAGGGCCTCAAAGTCTGTAGACACCTGATCACTTGGATCGAGCGCATCAGCGACTTCAGTTCCGGCCGTCTCCGCAGCTTGTTTAGCTGCTGGCGTACCAGCCTCAATTTCTCTAGCCGCACGACCCATCATCTTACTGCCAGCGCCTTCACCTGGGTCATTCATTGACTCCCCGAAGGATTCCTTTACTTCATAACCAGCATGTCTAGCCGATTCTTTAATACCTTCAGTACCGGCATCGATCTCGGATGATTGCTTTTTGGCGAAGTTTTCCCACATACCAGTTTGGTAGTTGTACTGGATGCCATCGCTATACGCCTTATTAACCTCGTCAGCGCTTTTAACCGCCGAAGGAACGACATGTTTTGCATTGGCATCATATAACATGGATCCTGCTTCTGCTGCTTTACCTTCAAAATCAGCGGGGTCAGCATCAAGCAGCCCCATGATAGCATCGTAGATCCATCCACCTACGAAACCCAACGCTTCGCAGATACCTTTAAGAAGACCAACGACGATGCCCGCCAAGACTTTCAGTAACACAAGTGTAAGATGCTCGCCTATACTAAAAGCCTTCTGTTCAAGAACAATCAGTGCCTCATCTAAGCCCGCAAGTAACGCCGCCAATGCGTAAACTAGACCATCCATAAGACCCTTAACTGCGGCATAAACGATGGTAGAGATTGACGAAACGACGTCTTTTTCTCGACCTTTAACCGAGTTGATTATTGTGTCCATGGAATTGGCGAATTTAATAGATGCGCTAGCGAACACGTCGACCGCCAATGCCGCCATAAGTAGACCGCCACCAAGAAGAGCAAGACCGGCGCCAAGACCCATACCGATACCACCTAAAACCGCAGCAAACACTGCAAAACCAGCAGCTAATGCGATAAGCATAGTGGCGTTCTTCTGAATAGCATCGGACTGACTAACAAGCGTCTGTATTGCAAGACTAAATATAAATATTCCAGCAGCTACGCCAACGATCGATAGGATAGCTACTGCGAGGGCTTGAAGTCCACCAGCAAGTCTTACAGCTCCACCAAGAGCTAACGATAAACCGCCAAGAACAACAGCCATCGTAACAAGTGCGTTCATGGCCTTCTGAAGCGCCTCTACCGGGATCGCTGCTAATATCCCAATAGGAATCATCATTGTCGATAACGCAATAGCCATCAACAGCAATCCTGTCGACAACTTAGTAAGATTGCCAGGAATAATTGCATTAATGAATTCGAATAGGAACAATGCCACAGCAAGAGCTAGGATTGTCAGGGCCATCTTTCCAAGTCCAGACTTGTATTTATCCCATGGAATATCAGCCATCATCTCAATGACGACAGCCATTTTCTTTATAGCTCCACCTATAGATAATAACACCGCTGCAAGACCTAGATACTGTACTGAGTGTGCACCAATAAATTTGGTAATAATTGGCGATATAGCCTCGAAAGCCAGCAAGGCAACCGCTAATAATCCAACCAAAGCAAGCGTTTTACCCAGACTAGCAAAGAATTCGGGGGCCGTTAACCCCTTAAGTTTCTCAAGAACACCAACCAACAACGAAATGGTAATACCCAACGCAATGATTAACATAGCCAGAGCGGCTTTCTTCAAAGCGCCAGTAATACCAGCTATAAGATTCTTTCCGAACTCCTTAATGCTCTCGCCGATAATCTTACCAACGCCCTTGATTGCCGTTGCGGCCGTTCCACCTTCTTCGGCAGCGTCTTTAGCATCAAGTAACTTTTCTTTAACAACCATAGCCGCAACTGCAACAAGTCCGATTATTACTATAGCCCCTAAAGCCTTCTTCAAGCCATCTTCCGGTATGAGCGATAATATTACGATCGCACCGACAAGCTTCAACACCGATTCAGCAAACACTCTAAATGCATCCGCTGCTACCTGCCATTTGGTCATAGATGTAGCATCAGCAAAATTGTTCACAGTCTTAGATATGCCCTTCATGGTATCCTTGATGGACCCTGTGAGACCATTCGCTTTGTTGAACATACCGAGTATCTTCTTTATTACAAATATCGATATGAATGCCTGGATAAGCTTACCAACAGAAGACCACTTGAACCCTTTAATGCCGGCGATAATTCCCTGAAGACCCTTGGTTATTGTTGTCTTTAGGTTGTCAAATATACCGCTACCAGGTTTAGACTGAGTGAGTTCTTTTGAGAACAACTGCTTCCACAAAGCTTTGACCCTAGCGACAAGACTCTCAAACTTCACCTTCGCAAAGTCTTTTAAACTACCAAGTAACGACCATATAGCACTTCCGATACCTTCAAGCGTTGACTTGACTGTACTTGTGTCTATGGACTTGAGCTGTTCAAAGAATGCGGCAAACATATCACCGAATTGCTTGAACTGATCGGAGATCTTTATGTCGCCGAAAATATCACTCACTGCTGTTGTGAACGGCGCAAAGAAATTCTGTATTGCTTGTACAGCACCATTTTGAGCAAGTGTAGCCTTAAGATTGTCGATGAATCCTAAGAAAGCTGTCATTGGTTTAGAAATCTTTATCGCAGCAAAGAAAATTCTTAAATTCGCCCCGGCTTTTTTAAACAAATCACTAGCACTATGCACCTCTCGCATACTTCTACTAGCATACTTTGCTGCGGTATCGAGATCATAACCAGCCTTACGGAGTGTATACATACGACTTTGAACCCCAGCGGCGAAAGCATCCATCGTGTGCGTGTTTTTAAAGCTATTGACAAATCCGTTAACCGAATCTTTCAATTTCTTGAAACGAGGACTTGTATCCAAGAATAGTTTAAACGACTTCGTTAGGTTTTCGACCTTTGTTTTTAACTGTTCGAATTTCGGACCGGCAACTTTGGTGAGTTCCTGAATAGCACCGCCAAGTTTTGTAAAACCGGTCAGCACTAATCCTATCGCTCCTGAGAGCACTGTGCTCAATCCATCAGCAATCGCCATGATCATAGATAAAGCATCTTTAAAGCCAAGAACACGTGCAATCGTATTGGCGAAGCCCACAATCGTTTTGTATAGCGTGTCAAAAGCTCCACCGATACCGTTCACTATAAGATCTGCAAGGTCATATAGTTTCTGCTGTAAACCGCCTTCGGTTAGTGCATAACCAATTCTCGATATTAGATGAATGGCTAATCGAAGTCCACCGGCCACGGTCTTAAATATAATAGGAAGAAACTTAGACGCCAAACCGGTAACGATTTTTGTAACAAAACGTATTGGTATAATTATTGCCTGAGCACACTGATAGATTTCCTCTAATAAATGTCTACTGCTAAGAAGACGAGGATTGAACTCCTTGGCAATTCGTCTCGTTATTGTATTAAATTTTTCAGAGACATCAATTAACAGGTCACTAATTCGCTGAATGACTACAATGTTTCCAGCAAAATTCTTTCGATCGGCAAAGAAACTGGTGACACGTTCGAAATTCTGTAAATATCTATGTCCGGTAAGGGTTTCGAGCGCAAGACCAATGTATTTACCTATGTTCTGAACGATAAACCAGATATTCTTCAGACCATGCATGAGATTCTTATGTCCGTCAGCAGCCTTCCACATCTCAAGAATACCGTTACGAGTATCAGAAATGCCGGCAATAAATCCGCTAACTACATCGTTAATGCTTGTCCAAAGTTTTTTAGCTTCGTTCAAATCACCGAACAATATCTCAAACGTTTGCGCCCAACCAGAACCAACGGATTCCTTAAGCGCATCCATCATCTTACTGAATGTTGTTACTTCCTGAGCGGCTTTATAGGCTTTTTGTCCAAGTTCGTCATTAGCATCAGCGTATCGCCCCAACGTCTTAACAAGAACATCAGTTGTCAGCCACTGCGAACTCAAAGAATCATTGAACCCCAAAGTCTGAGTAA
>Ga0326512_10001614_pt1 | contig 17115 bp, 26 predicted proteins | sample 1_2617_0518_D_FD_203652 | JGI IMG/M metagenome (GOLD analysis project Ga0326512, IMG submission 203652) | Bovine rumen microbial communities from UC Davis, California, United States - 1_2617_0518 | ecosystem: Host-associated > Mammals > Digestive system > Stomach > Rumen | place: USA... | reverse complement strand
ATTTAAACCTGTCACTAATATTATCTAAATCAAAAGTCATACCATCTACAACATTAATTACTGCATCTTCTCTAATAAAATAGTCTCTATTTGGATCATTTAATTCTTTTTCTGAAAGAATCATATTGCCATTAGAATCTACCCTTTTTACACAACTAGGCCAGTTGCCTGTTTTAGGATCTTTACAAGGTTGCATTTTAATAACTATTCCAACCTTTCCTCTTACACTTTTAAGTACTATCTTATTTGATAAATCAATTTCCTATTTAGTTTCTTTTGCCATATTATTTCATTAACATATAAAATTTATATATTGATAGGGGTTCTAGAATTATCTAGAAAACCCTATCAACAATATCTAAAAGACCAAGTATAATTAAATTACACTTCTTTTAAAACGTAGCTCTTGTAAGGATTAAATAAAGCTAATGAGCTATAACCCCACATAATACGTTTTGCTCCTGCTACTGGTGTAGAAACTTCTCCAGATTCAAGACCTGTAAGACCTCCAACACCCTTGATGAATGATTGCATCATATCACCACCTTTAAGAGTAAATAATCCAATAGGTGGTTTAGAATTATCAGTTTTATCACCAGTTAAGTCAATAGCAATAGCATAACCTTTCTCATAACCAAATTCTCTAGAGAATGTTCTATCAACCTTGAAAGTAATTTCATTACCCATCCAACGATAAGTATCAAATCCTCTGGCTCCTACTTCAACGTATCCATTAGCTTTCATTGACCATAAGTATGTTCCATCTGTATGATATTGAGCTAAATAAGTATCAAGTAAATCACCAAGTTGATAATAGAAAGCTTCGTTACAAATAAACATATAATGGTTACCAGTAGCATTACGTGCCTTCTCATTAAGAGTTTGAATAGCAGTTCTTAATACATTGATAGTAAGTTTATTATAAGCATATTTACTAGCAAAAGCTTCTACTTGTGGAATAAGTCCATCTGAAATATAGATAGGACGATTAGTTTGAGGATCAACGATAGTAGCTTTACCGTTTTCATCAACATTACCCTTAGAGAATAAAAGGGCATTATTACGTCCTTCAAGGAAAGTATTTAAAAGAGTCTTCTGAACAGTATCCATTCTATAAATAGTTTCTGTCATTGAACCCTGATCCTTACCTTCAGCAACTTTAATAAATACATTTTCTAAAGCAGCATATCTTTCAGAATAGTCAGCATCAAAACGGTGAGTTTGAATGTAACCTCTGTGTTTTTCAATATTAGATTGCCACTTTGTATAACCTTCTTCATGCATTTCAGGCATATTAGCTGTAATCCAACGTGTTTTATCACCAGGTTGACAAGCTGTTACATCAAGAATAGTATCATAGTTATTATCAACTAATCTTACTACACATTCCCAATAATTGTCACCTTTTCTAACAGGACGTGCTACAACCATACATTGCTGACCTGAATTTTCAATTTTGAAGATGTCGTATTTCTCATAATATCTTTCTCTAAATGCCATTACAATTTCAGTACCACCTGCACCATCACCTTCTGGAACAGCAGCAAATTCAATACGTTTGATATAATTAGTTTCAATATCAAAATCATATTGGAAAGCATTTAATGATTGATACTTATTACCACTACCTTTAGAATCTGTATAGAATACATTCTTTAAAGATTCAGTTAAGAAAGAAGCAGTTAAATCAGTATACATTCTTGATACAATACCAAGACGTTGTGGTTTAACTCCAAGGTACTTATAAAAGTCCTCATAAGTTCTAGTATCACCCATTGTAGGGATGTTAGAAACAAAACTAGCTATTTTCATATTTAATTAACATCAAATTTTCAATCATCATCGTCTAAATCATTTATACTTTTATAGTTACGATATTGATGATTTTTGTTATTTTTATTCTAATTATCTATTACTACGGTAGGTCTAGTTTGTACTCCTTTCTTTCCTTCTTCCAAACCTTTCTTATATTGGTTTTCGGATACCAATTTTATCTGTTGTGCAAAATAGTCGGAAATATTATTGAAAGCTTCTTCTCCATTAAGGATAAACCATGCTGCTCTTGTTAGAGTTTCTGGATCTTGTAAAGCTTCAAACAAATAATTCTTTCCAGCCTGATCTCTTGATAACATAAACTCAGCTAATTCCTCCTTATCAGCATCTTCGAAATTTAAATCGAAATTTCCAATAGAAGTAAATCCATTAATAGCATCAACTACTTGAGCTTGGTAATTTTCAAAAGCTTCTTGCTATTCCTGTTCTCTTTGAGCTTCTTCTTGCTGAGTTTTTAAATCTTCTCTCTCTTTATACTCTTTACGAATTCCTTCAACTTGTTTTTTGAAAAAGTCTTCATTAGATTTAACAGTATTTAAAGCTTCAGCAGCTTCTTCATCAGATAATTCTCCTACTCTAGACTCTAAATCTAGTAAGAATACTTCATCATCAGATAAATCATCAATTTTATATTGAGGAGTAACTTCTACTTGTTCTCCAGCAATTTGTTGTAAATATTCTGAAGGAGATAAATTACTTTGTCTAATTTGAGATAACAAAGCAATTTCTTCGTCTGTTAAACCATTATTATCTTCCTGTTGTTCTTCTAAAGGCATATTTAGAATATTAATTTTTTCTTCATTAGATAAATCATTCCAACTACGTTGAACTATTTCTCCATTATCACCTTCAAAATTAATATTATTTAAATCATCTATACCTCTAGTTTTTAAAAAATCTGACATAAAATCTCCTTCTTCCTCCTAATGAGGAGGTTCTTCTGTAGAAGATTCTTGAAACTATTGTTCTTCACCTTGTTCAAGAATGTCGTCGTCATCTAAATCATCAATTCCTATTGCCATATTTTATTTATTTAGTTAAAATGAAAACAATAAATTTTCATATTTTAAATATATATTACTCATTTATTGTTTTCAAAATTTTTATAATTTTTAATATAAAAATATTTAATTTTAATTACTATGTATTGTATATTCTGAACCAGCCATTAAATCAGCACCCTGAGCTCCAGACCACGATTGTCCTGTAACAGAAGTTATTTTTCCACCTCCCTAAGTTCCTACATGAGCTAAATAGAAACTTTGTCCAGAACCTATATTTATATTAGGATTATTTGCAATAGTTGAATCAGAATCTCCAAGATAAGTACTAGAAGAAGAAAGTCCAGAAGCTCCTTCAGATCCATATAAAGCTCTTATAGATTCTTTTATTTCAGCAGAAGCATAATAATCATCACCAACTACAGATAAAACTCCCTTTGTAAAGCTAACTTTTTGGAAAATACGTGCAGAATAATATGCATATCTACTATTATAATCAACAAAACAAGCAATATAACGGAAAAATCTATAATAATTTCCATCGAGTAACCATGTTAATTGGGAATTTGAATAATATAAATCATTTGAACTATTTATAAATATATTTGACTTATAATCAGAATCTGTATAATCTCTATATATATTTGTTTGCTATATGGCAGATCCAGATGAATTTACCTTTGTAAATGTTAAATTAGCAAAATCTATAGTTATTAATGAACCATCTTTTGGACTCAACATATATAAATAAAATCCTCCTGCATTAATTGCGCTACTGTCTACTTTATATCCTCCGCTTCCATCATCAATTAGTTTATCTGTAGTAAACCAAGCTCTTTTTTGATTACCATATTTAAAATTAATACTATTATTAGTAACTTCTACATTAAACTATGATTTATCTCCAGCAGTAAATGTATTAGCATAAACATCTCCTACAAATGTTCCTGATGTAGCAGTTATCTATCCATGAATAATAGCATTATGAGCTGTTAATAATCCATCTTTACTAATTGCAGTATATTTACTTCCTCCAGAATTAACTCCTCTACCTATATCCAATAATACAAAATCTCCACCTTCAATAGTATTCCAAGTATGTCCATCATAAGTAATGGTTCTTTTTGTTAATCCTCCCTCTGTTGTTGATTCAGTTATTGAAAATTCAGGTACACTTATATTACTAACATCACTTTTTAATCCTGATATATCATCTTCCAATCCTGATATATCACCTTCTAATCCTGATATATTGTTTGTTATTGAGGTTAAGTCTGCTGTAAGATTAGTAACTTTATTTTGAGGAATAGAAGCACTACTTCCCAATGTTAAAGAGTTAGCTTTAATATCTCCTTCAAAATAACCTTTCCAAAAGAAACATCTTCCAGATTTTCCATCAATGGCCATAGCTGGAACAAAATTAGGATTTTTTGTTGAAGAACCCTAAGCAGTTTTATTAGGAGCACTAGGATCAAATTGCATATAAGCATCATTCATAGTGTATGTTTTTCCTGCTATGGTTGCATTATGAGTATCATCTATCTCGTATTTAGTTACTGAAGAACCATTTCTATAATGCAAAGTACCATGCCTTGAAAGCATCCAATCAGTACTTATAATAAAAGAAGCTAATTTAGCAAATTCCTAAACAAATAATATATCTGTAAATACCATTTCAAAATTTTCTGCTTTAGCCCAAACACTAGTATTAGTTTTAGGATTCTATCCAGTAGAAGATATAGAAGTAACTTTCTATGTTATTTCTCCTATTAAATAATAATATTCATTATCATAATATACTACAGGATTTCTTTCTGCTGTCTTTGTATAAGTAGTTTGAGAATCCCAAACTCCTGCTAAATAAGACATCTAACCTATTCTACCTTGTTTACCCCATTTAGCCCATACAACAGGAGTAGACCAAGAACTCCAAATAGTTCCTTCTTTTACTCTAGTAGATACATATTCCCACATCATTTCATCATTAACTCCTTGTGGATCATCTGTCCAAGCAATTCCATTAACTATCCATTCTCCAAATTCATTAAATAATGCAGCTTCATTTTTCTATGTTCGTGGTGGAGTAGCAGGAATATTTCCTGTATTATTTCTAGTATATATAAATTCCTATTCAGTACCATCTTCTCCGTCAATTCCATTAGCTCCAGTAATTCTTATTGGTGTTGACCATGTTCCATAAGTTCCATTATCAAAATAACATTGTGTCATCCAAGTAAATAAACCTTCTTTAATTTCTACTTCAGTCAAAGATTGTTGGGTTCTATTCCATCCTCCAGAAGTTCCATCCGTTCCATCAGCAGGTTTTATAGGAGCTGCCTAGCTTTGAGTGGCTTTAAAATTTATATATCTAAATTCATAATGTCCTCCAGTCTCTCCTTTTAATCCTTTTTCTCCTTGTTCTCCATAAATTCTAGTAACAGTCCAATCTCCATCATATTCTCCATTAGCAACCTTTCTTTCTGCTCTCCATATCATAGTTCCAGCAGAAGAAAAATTAGAAGAATTGGGATCATACCAACCTTCTGATTCATGATTAGAGAATGGTTTATTTCCTAAAGGAGCAGGAGGTTGTGTTAAAAGAGGGCTAAATTCTATATCTAAAGTAGCTGTATCAGATTCTTGAGCAGGTTCTGACCATGAAGTTTGTGTTCCATTACCATAAAAAGTACAAGTAGAACTCCAAATAATAGCAATACCCTCGGGAATTCCATCATGCCAACCATCTGGAACTGGATTAGAATAGGAACCTCCAGTTGGTCTATTAGGTTTAGAATTTTGTCTTTTAAATACTCTACTTACAAAAGCTCCTACTTCTCCTGAATTTCCTTTTGGACCTTGTTGTCCTGTCGCTGTTCCACTGGAAAGACATATTGGAGTAGACCATTCACCATAACCATTTTCTCCAGAAGCAAAACATAAGGACATCCAGGTAGATTTACCTGTTCCTACTTCTGGCAATAAATAAAGGTCAGACCAACCATTAGAAAGACCATTAGTACCAGTAGCAGGTTTCGTTGGCTATGATGTACTTAGAATATATCTCATTTCACAATGACCATTACTAATTCCACTATTATTTCTAATAAGAGAATTAACTGCGTCTATTATGATATTTATATGAGATACAATCTAGTTCATTTCTTCACTAGAAAGAGTTTCACCATACTAATATATTTTCTCTAATATATCTAAACGTTCCATATTATTTCTATTTAAGTAATTTTATTTCTTCTTCTAAAGCCTATATTCTTTTTAATAAAGTTGTAGGAATATTTATTTCTCCTTTATCATCTAATAAATCTATAAACTTTGAACCATATCTAATTTTAACTTTTCCTGCTGTATTTAAAATTAGATTTTCATCTACTGATCCAACTTCACAATGATTACTTCCAAACATATTAATCATGATTTTCTAAGTATTTGTCTAAATCAAATTTATTCCAACTAAGTTCTTTAAATCCGACTTTTTTCTTACCTTTTGGAATTAAACCATTTCTTACATAATTATCAAAAGTAGCTCTAGAGACTCCTAAATATTCAGCAGCCTCTAATTTACTTAATTCTTTTGTATTTATTTTCTAAATAAACTAAATTACTTCGAACTATTGTTTTTCAGATATATTAGAATTATTGGAATCAATATCATCAATTATCTATTGTAGTAGTTTCTTTATTATCTATAACATTTTTTAAAATAAAAAGTTTACTTTCTTTTTCACCAAAAATAACTTTGACATCTATATAATTAGCATTTAAAAATTTTTTAGAGTTATTTTTAGATAGAGTTAAAATTTTACCTTCTGTTGTAGGACTAATAACTTTAGAATCTATAGTAACAGTCCATTTATATTTAATATTTAAATCTAAATTTGTTCCTATAATCTTTAAATTTATTTTATTCTATACATTAGTCACTTCTATATTTGTAATAACAGATTCTTTTTTCTTTCCAAATTCCATCTTAGATCTATTCTTCAGAGGAACAGGATATTGTTTGCTCCCTAGTCTCTATATAAAACTCATGGTTTAATTTGAATTTAATATAATAATAAGAATACCCGTAAATTAAACTCATTATAACAGTTAAGTGTATTAATAATAATTTAGTATCATCGACTGGTATTCCTACATAATAATCTAAATTTACTAGGAATTCATTAACCGCAATATAATATAGTGGAAGTCTATGTACATAACAATATCTAAATATTATAGAAGTTAAAACATAAACGACCAAGAAAATAAAGACATTTTAGTTAATTGTCCTAATATTAATGGATCTATTTCCGCAAAACATAGTAAAGTATATATTACATAAAATAAGGCTGTTATGTGTGGAATATACTTTAATACAATCAGAAATCCTTTGTATTTAAGATTTCTTTCCAATTTTACCTCCTTTTTTTCGAGAAGGACCTAATTGGTTCATCTTAGCTGACATTGGTTTTGGTCTTACCATAATCTTTACTATTTTAAAACTGTTTATTTAAAAATACTCATAATTAGGTATAAAACAAAAAAAAGTAGATTCTTATTCAGAACCTACTTTATTTTCTAACTTTTTAATAATATTATAAGAACGCATATTTAAATCTCCGTTTAAGTAAGCTAGTTCTTCCTCATCTTCTATTTCTAACATTTTAGATATTTTAGTAACGTTTTAAATAAGTATTAGAATTTATTAAAAAATTTTTGTGTAAAACAAAAATAGCCAGAAACATCTGGAAAGATATTTCTAGCTATTTTTATTATTCAACATAAGTTTCTGTAGTCCAACCTGAAGGTAGACCGCTCACTCCACTTGTAAATGTTGTACCAGATAATTTTTTAATTACTCCGGTTGATGAAACATTATTAAGCCAATTAGTAAATGATCTATTAGTTCCTTTAATCAATATTGTAACTTCTACTAAATTACCATTACCACAGAATAGTTGTTGATATATATTATTATAAGAGTTATTATCTGTTATTCTTAAAATAGGTCCCTTAGTCATTGCAGCTGTAACTTTACTATTTCTACTCATACAGAACATTCTACCTAATGCCATATTACCACTAACCGTTGTTGCTAATATTTCTGGAGCCTCAACTAAACTAGTACAACCTTCAAACATTGAACTATATCCATCTGCAGGTACATCTAATGCAGGTAATAATTTAGGTCCATAAACTAAATTCGTAGCACCTCTAAACATGCCATTATAAGAACTAGTATATAATGTTAATGCAGGAAGAATCAGATTGCTTGCATCAACAAGATATGTTGTTCTTAATAATCCTGCAAGTTGATTATTTGTGCCAGTTTGAAATTCAGAATTTGTAATAAAGTTATCTCCATTCAATAATGACATTATATTACCATATACTTTAAATTGTTTAGTTGCAGTAAAATAATTATAATTATCCCAAGCATTTGCAAGTTTTGTATTATTTCCTTTAAATATTATTGTATCTCCAGTATTAATGGTTGCAAATGTTGTTGTACTGCTTATAGTAACAGTACTCCAAGTTTCTCCATTATCTAATGAATAACTTAATGTTGGAGTACTTGCACTATTTCCCTATTTTTGCATCTTAATTTGATTATTATCTTCTAATGATTCTATAGTAAAATAATCTTGTGAATAATCATGTTCCTACTAACCTCCTCCAATAGGCCACATTTTTACACTACCTATATACATTGCAACAGCTTCGGTAGTACCTAACATTATTTTACTAGCTGTTGCTATTTCTGTACTTGTCATGATGCTGCTGTTATTATATAAATTGTATTGGAATCATAATTTGGACTTAAAGCATCATATTGAGCTTGAGTTCCAGACCATATATTAGCTTTCTAATTCCAAGTATATTTTTCTCCAGTAGTAACTGCTGATAATGTGGTACCACCTTGTGTAGCAGTTTCATTAGAAAGAGATGTTCCAGAAGGACCTTGAGCATGAACTCCGGTGTCTGTTTCACCAATCATCCAATTGCCTGAAGTTTGATCTATATGTGGTGTAATACCATTTGTACCATTCGTACCATTGGTTCCATTTTGACCTTCTGCAACCACTCCAGTATCTGTTGATCCAAGCATCCAATGTTTTGTAGTAGGATCTATTGTAGGTGTTACACCGTCTTGACCATTAGTACCATTCTATCCGTTAGTACCATCAGCTCCATGAAGCGAAGCTACCCACTACTATTCAGTTAATACAGGATCATCCGAAGTGGTGTCAACATAACTTTGATAAGCAGATTTTCCATCAGCTCCAGCAGCACTAGCTGTACCATCTTTACCTTCAGCAACTACATTAGTATCAGTTTCGCCAATCATCCAGTGCTTTGTTACGGGATCTATATGTGGAGTAATACCATCTGTTCCGTTAGTACCATTAGTTCCTTGTAATGATGCTAACCATTCTTGCTAAGTTTTTACAGGGTTATCTGAAGTATTATCTACATAAAGTTCATATGCAGACTTTCCATTTGTTCCATTTAATATAACAGGTTTATTCTAAATATAAGCAGGAGAACTTGTATCAGTCTCATTCCAATTAGATTGAACTACCGTACCTCCTCCAGATATAACAGGTTTATTAATAAGATCATTATAATCACCCGTTTCAGCCACTTTTGCAGCTGTTGATGTATAAGATAAAATTGGTCTTATAGGCACTCCAGCAAATACTTGATAAGGTATATCCTAATTTGTAAAATTACTGACATAGCAATCTCCTAAATAAAATTGTGGTTTAGTTTCATTTAATATAACATATCCATCAGAACCTGAGCCTATACTATCAACTGAATAATTAGATCCTCTAGATATTCTAATTACTGGATAAGTTGAACCATAATGAGTTCCATCTTTATAATATCCACTTTTTGGTATAAATAAACTAGTATTAACATAATCAAAAGCTGGTAAATAAAATCTAATACCTTCAGATTCCATTACTATTTTCTTTGATTCTTCATATAAATTCAAAATATCCTATACTGTAGGAAGTCTCCACTTACCTCCATATATTTGTCTAGCTGCATCTCTATCTCTTGGAACGGTAGGATTTTCTCCATCATCATTTGCTTGTGTACCATAAACACCACTATATTGACTGTTAAATTTCTATAAAAATTCCTATTCTGTAAATTGTTTTTGTCCTGAAGAACTTCCTATATCATTAGATGAATAACCATCTAAATCTCTACTAGAAAAATATAATCCTGTGTCATTATCCTATGTAGCACCAATATTTCTTGTAGCCCAAACAAACCCTTTTTCTGTTCTAAAATATCCTTTATTATTCGTTCCATTATAGAAATTAAATTGCATATATTTCATATTTAATTCCTAGGTATTTGGAATATATGGTTTATTATTTATTTCATTATAAAAAATACTACCTCCATATACACCTCTGACTAGAAAACCACAATATCTTGATAACTACATATTTAAATAACCTTCAGAATTTGCTGAAAAATTATCAACATTAGAATATGTATTAGAATCTCTTGTACTTAACCAATATGCACATGTTGTATCTGCATCATAAACAGAACTTAAATAAGCATCACCAGCAGCTGGAAAAAATAATACTTTAGAATTATCTTTTTTACATGTTAATAATAATCCAGGAATACCACTATTTTGATAATCGTTTGTCCACTCAGCTGTAGTTGCTTTTTTTAATATTTCCCATTCCTTTTTTGTAGGCATCCTCCAAGAATTTCCCCAAGCAACTGATACTGCATCATCTGATGGATCTAACACATATTTATTATCAGTATTATTATATTTAGAAAATTTATCAGACTAATATGTCTTATATATATAAGAATTACTGCCAAAATATTTTTTTCCTTCTCCACTTCCTACTTGGTCAGCAGTATAACCTTGTGTATCACCCCATTGGAAATAAAGTCCTGGGTCAGTTATACTATTTGCTCCCAAGTTCATGGTAGCCCATTTAATGCCTTCTATTTCAACATAATCATGTTCAGATGAATTTCCTATTAACTAACCTAACTTAGTAGGTATAGTTGGTTTATTTTTAATAAAATCAGCAGAAGTATCATCTGTTTGATTCCAATCTGCCTATAACTAGTCTGCAATAGTCCCATCTTGTCCATTCTAACCGGTTGGTCCTTGAGCGTGTACTCCAGTATCGGAATTACCTATAAACCAATTTCCTGTCGTCTAGTCTATATGAGGTGTTATACCATTTATTCCATCAGTTCCATTCTGTCCTTTTAATGAAGCTATCCATTCTTCTTCAGTTAAAATAGGGTCATCGGATGTTGTATCTACATATGACTAATATGCAGATTTTCCATCAATACCATTAGAACCATTTTCTCCGTTAATTCCTGGTTGTCCTTTAAGTGAATCTAACCATTGTTGTAGAGTTCCTACATACCCATTATCAATTGCTAATACAAATGCAGATTTACCGTCGGAACCTTTCTAACCTTTAAGAGATGCTAACCATTCTGTTATAGTACCAATAAATCCATTTTCTAAAGCTAACTAATAAGCAGACTTTCCATCAGCTCCAGGTTCTCCTAAAATACTGGATAAAGTTCCATTATTTATTAATTCTTGAATTACTGGTGCAATGTTTTCTTCAGATATAAAATTAATATCATTCTCAAATTCTGATAACTTTGTAGGATATTGATTATAAAACTCTATAATATAATTTATGACTGAAACTAATTTATTCCATTCGTTACAATCAAGGGTTTCTCCATTTTTTTTGCGTAAAGAGTTTAATTCATCCATATTTTAATATTTTTAAAAAATTAGGCACTAAATAAAGTGCCTAATTTTATTTATTTAATAATTAACTATTTAATCCTTCCTAATATTTATTCCAACAATATGAACTATCTGTTTGTAACTATGATATTGGTTTTAACTTTGCTTGTACTTCTGCAAGTTCCCAAGCACCTCCAGCACTTTGATATGCTGATAAGGAAGCATCTGGAACATATATTCCAGAATATCTATTAGCTCCATTTTTAGATGAACCTATATCATTACCATAAAAACTACAAGTTGGAGGAGTAGTAGCTTTTATAACTACTCTACAATCTATTCCAGGAGATGATTCAAAGGATCTATGAAATGTATTACCCATATTTGTACAAGTACTAGGAATTTCTATGTATTTCATATTAGGAACTCCGGAAAACTATGATATTTCAAATTTTGTTATTCCTTCTGGTCCAATAATATTAGTTAAAGCTGTCTCGTTAAATACAGTACATACAAATGTAGTTAAAGTATTTGGAAGTGTTACAGATGTCAGATTAGTACATCCACTAAAACTATACCCCCCACTAGTATCTCCTAATGTTGTAATAGATCCTAAATTACTTACAGTAGTAATTTCTGTTCTATTCCTAAACGCTCCTTCTCTTATAGTTCGTAAATTAGGTAAATTTATATTAGAAGGTAATGTAATATTTGGCAAATTAGATTTTGAGAAAACATAATTTCCTATTAATGTTAAATTAGAAAAATCATTAACTAAATTCCCAAATTTTATTGTAGTTAGACTTGAACAGTTAACAAAAGACCAATTGTCTATAACAGTTACATTACCTAATTCCAATTCTTGTAAATTTGAACATCCATCAAAACTGTTACTTTTTAAAGTAGTAACATTTGGTGCTATTACTTTTTTTATATTAGTTCCTTTAAAACATACTTGAGGAATAGTAGTTAAGTTAGGAAGTACAATTGTTTTATTAGTTAATTTACAGTTCTAAAATATTGAACTTCCGTTATTGTCATATGTAGTCCAATTTAATGTATATGTATCATTATTATTAACTTCCGAAGGATTGTTTGTATCTAAAGCTAATAAACTAGTACACCCATTAAAAGCTTCCCCATTTATCTTTGTACATTTAGTTATATCTATGCATGTTAATGGAGAATTTCTAAAGGCATATGAATCTACAGTAGCTAAATTAGGATTTAAATCAGACAAATTAGTTATACTAGTATTTCTAAAAGCACTCGGTTTTATTACAGTTACTTCTTCTAATCCTGTAACAATCTATAAATTTACACAATCCCAAAAAATATTTTCTGGTATTGTATCTAATTTTAGTCCAGCCACAACATCAGAACCAAAATGAATTTCAGTAATTCCACTACATTCACTAAATTGACTTCCTCCAGAATTATATCCTGATATATTGATATCTCTACCAGCAAAATTTCTAAGTTTAGGTAAATTTATAACTCCAACTAATTTAGAACATTGGCTAAATGCTCTTGGAGATATTGTTATTATATTAGATAAATCTATAGAAGCTAAATTTTCACAGCCCCAGAACATACCATAAGGTATAGTAGTAATATTACTAAATTGTCCTAATTCATTAAATGAAGTAATATCTTCTTTATAAAAAGCAAATTTTCCTCCATTCCATGATGAATTACTATCAGCTATACCACTTTCTTCCTAAAAAGTTGCATTTATTCTTTTTGGAAAAGTTAAAACAGACTGTGCAGAAGTTGTAGTAATACCTGTTCCATCTCCATATTCACTAGTAGCCCAATACTATTCAATTTTAGAATTCTCAAAATAAATATACCAGCTTAAAGCAATAATATTTAAATTAGGATATTGAGTATGTAATTCATTAGCATATTTCTAATAAGTTCCTGAAACTTGTAAATCTCCTTTTAAATCTGAAGATTCAAAAACAAGATTGGGATCTTTTGATATATTATATAAAGCAGAAATAACTGCTCCAGATACATTTTCTACAGACCCTCCTTCAGAAACATTTTTCTATTGTATTTTTAAATGTGTCATGATATATTCATTAATTTAGCAAAAACATTAAAGGATCTACAATTAGGAATATTAATTAAATCTACAGAAGTGATATTATTAGCACTTTCTACAGAAACACCTGAAGGAGTTAATAACTTAGGATTAGTTATATTAACAGATGTTGGGGAACCTAATTTAATTGTTTGTAGTTCTGAATTACTGTTAGTCTAAGTAATACTTAAAGATGTATTTCTTATATCTAAAGTAGATAATTTTACACAATTAGAAAAATTAATATTTCCAGAAAGAGAAGAACAGCCATTAAGAGATAGTGTTTGTAGACTAGGCATTAATGGGAATGTATTCTAATTCATTATATCAGAATTAGATACATTAGTGCAACCAGTTAAATCTATTTCACTGACATTCCATAAACTATCAAATAAAGGATTACCCTATTCATCTCTAATTGTTGATATTCCACTTGTATAATTAGTAAAATCTAATTTTCCAGCTAAACTGATTAAATCAGATTTATAATATTTAGATAATGTATTACCATATAACTATTGATGTAAAGTATTTAAAACAGCATGTACTGAAACAGAAGTTCCCTACATATGTAAAACCTATGAATCGTTTAATATTGCTATATTAACAGTTTTTACATAAGTTCTTCTACCTATAATAACATTAACAACTAATTCATATACTACTAAAGTATTTGGGATCTAACTTGTTCCTAACACAATTCCATTATGTGTTGCAGATTTAGTATAGAATAAAGTTCCATCATCAACTCTATTTTCTATAGAATCTCCTTCTCCCTATAGTTCTGTATATGAAGTATAAGAAGATAATAATGGAGCTATCTAATATCTTATACTACTAATAGGAGTATTACTTGGAGTAGCTCCGTCAACAGTTATAGGATAAAATTCTACCTATTGTCCTAAATTAGTAAATATATAAGATTCTCTTATAGAGTTATCATTAGTATTTCTAATTTTTCCGTTTAATTGAGACATTTGTTGTCCCATTTGATCACATATATAGAAAGGTCTAATATCAGCTATTGCATGTGTATATGTTTCTATCTCTATGTGATCAGGTAATATAGCTCCTATTATTTTAATAGTAACATGTTCTGGTTCTAGTTGTCCTTTAACAGCTGTGACCGTAACATAATAATCTCCATATATACCTGCTTTAGAAGATAATAAGTGAAGAATTCCATCTTCTCCTAATTGTATCTTTACGGCATTTACTTCTGTAGTTGTACTAACTTGTCCAATTTTTCCTTCTGTAATAGACCAAGAATAATCACTCTAGTCAGTTTCAGAAAGCATAAACTTAGTTGCGACTATATTAGCGTTCTATCCTTCTTCTAAACATATTTCATCATTTATTAGTGTTGTACCAGAAGTAATAATTCTTACATATTCAGTATTTTGGTCTATAACTAAATTACTATTTTTAGCATTTTTAGTAAATACTGAAGGGCCAAACCACTATGTAATCTAATTAAGTTGTAAAGAAGTTAGTGGCTCTGGATCAGAGATCATTATATAACCTTTTATCTTACCTCCAGAATTGTTTCCCTCATTAAATTGAGCAATTCTAGCTAAGTCATTGTAAGAAATGGTTAATGTTTGTCCTGGAACTCCCCAATTTATATTTTCTGCTTCAAATACTTTATTATGTAAAGCTGCATATAAGTCTTCCTCAGTATGACCTATAGGTAAACTAGCATCTATAGAATCTATCCAATCTAATAAGAATTGTCCTGCACATTCATTTCTAGCTGTACTACCTTTAAATTGCACAGTAGATAATTGACTAGGAATATTAGATTTTATAAATGTAGCTATATTAGGTACCATAATTGGAAGATTATCATCATCTAATACAATTTCATCATTATTATCTCTTACATATTGTACTTCTCCAGATTTTACAGTATCCCAGAACTCTATAGTATTCCAAGAACTATTTTGCATTGTAAGAGTATTAAATGCTACAACTGTATCTGGTTGATTTGTATATGTAGTAGTAGTTATTCCAGGTAACTTAATTATATTAAATTTATTACCAGAAGTAGAACTTATAAATTGAGTTACTCCACTACCAATAGCATAAAAATCCGTTATATTTTTTCTGTTTCTAGTTCCAAGTAATTCTTGGGTACTTGTTATAGTACTTTGTCCAGTGATATCTAATACTTGAAGATTTGCAAAAGCATCTTGTTTAGTAGTAGAATCATAACCTGTTAAACGAAGAGCTGTTCCAGAAACTTTTCCTGAATACTGAGTTTCAGAATCTACCGTATATGGAATACCTACATTTATTTTCTTAATAGGTGCTCCCAATACTGCATCATAACATAATGATAAGTCAGCAGCTTTAAGTTTTTCAGCAAAGCAACTTAAATCAATTTCTTCAACAAAAGTACCACCATAAATATATGAAGGGTCTTTTGCAGAGAAAGCAGCTGTAGAAATATCAAATACAGCAGGACTTAATCTTGTAGCAGGTAAAAAACCTAAACTTGTACGACCTTCTTGTTGAGCTATCTTAAAGAAAGTATCTGATGTAGGTTTAATAGTAACTATATCAGTTCCTACTGGATTAATAGCTTTATCAGCAAATAGACGTATTCTATGTTCATTAAATGAACCACAAGTCCATTTAGCATCATAATAGTTCATTGATGTAGATATCCACCAGTGACGGTGTGAAGTACGAGATCCTTGTAACCAAGCTAACCAGTCAGCACCACCATTCTCAATATATTTAAAGAATCCAGATTCATTATACATTGATTCGGACCATGCTTCAGCATATTCTTCATCAAACATTCTTGTAATGTTATTATAATTTAATCCTGCTTGATATAAAGCTTGAGCTACTATTGGAACAACTGTTTCAGACCAATATTTCCATGCTTCAAGACAATCCCAAAGAACATTTGATGTTGTAGCACTTCTACCAGAGAAAGCATAAGTAGTAGTTCCAGGCTCAAGAGAAGTTCTATCCATAGGAGGATTTAGAACAAGAGCACCTTGGTTAGTATTACCTAACGCAATATCCATATCCCATGCCTCATAATGCCAATGTTGTCCATCATATGTTTTTAATTGAGCATTACGTTCAACAGAGTCAACAAGACCAAATCTTAAGAAAAATATATAATAAGCAGCAAGTTTATACATATCTAAGTGATCATGTGCTGTTGCTTCAAAAGCTTGTTGAGTTGAAGTATAAACTCCTGCAGACCACCAATTTGTTGCTCTATTATAATTATTTTTACAGTCTGTAATCCATTTTAAGAAGTTTACAAAAGGAGTAGCTTTACTTGCATATTTAGAATTTGGACTAAATTTAGTAAGTCCTTTTTTAGTATCATCCTTTGCAATATCATCTTCATCTGGGAATATCATTTCAAAATAATCTTCCCAATAATAATT
>Ga0326512_10001613_pt1 | contig 17123 bp, 28 predicted proteins | sample 1_2617_0518_D_FD_203652 | JGI IMG/M metagenome (GOLD analysis project Ga0326512, IMG submission 203652) | Bovine rumen microbial communities from UC Davis, California, United States - 1_2617_0518 | ecosystem: Host-associated > Mammals > Digestive system > Stomach > Rumen | place: USA... | reverse complement strand
ATTTTGTTGATGACCTGCACACGATGGATTTAGACCTGACGCTAATTGGTTCAATGGATGCCAACGGTTGGACGTTTGGTGAGAAGTGGATTAAAGAGGCTTAACAATGATTAACGAGTTAAAGCAATTAACACACAACGTCATTGAAGGCGAGAAGTTATCTGATTTAAAGTTCGGAACGGTTGAGTCGGCGAACCCTTTAACGGTCAGGTTGAATCAGTGGTTATTGTTATCGGGGAGTATGTTAGCGGTGTCGTATCGCTTAAGGCGCATCGAGATTCCTGTGACGGTTGACGGCAAGACGGGAACGGCGGTGCTTGATAACAGTCTGAAAGCAGGTGACACCGTTGCGCTTCTTAGACAGAGCGGCGGCCAAAAGTTTTATGTATTGGATAAGGTGAAAACATGAAAGACGCTATCTTACCGCAGATTGACAGTTTCATTGATGAGAATACCGAAACGGTGTTGATGCCGTCATACGATTGGCGGCTTGATGTGAAAAACAACCGCGTGAGGTCTGAAATGATTGAAGGCGAGGAAGAGGTCAAGCAATCCTGTTATATGGTTCTCTCAACGGAGATGGAGAACAACGCCATATATCCGAAAACCTACGGACGTCAATTCAATAACCTTTATGGCAAACCTCCTGACTATGTATGCAGTGTGATTACATCAAGAATCCGTGAAGCGTTAATCATGGATGCACGCATCGCGGATGTCACGAGCTTTGATTTCACCGTCAATGACGGCGATGTTGTTTGCCGTTTCACCATTGAATTGACTGATGAAGCCGAAGAATCATTTAATATGGAGGTGGTGATGTAGTGGCAAAAGATTTTTATCAGTTAATGGAGGAAATGCTCGCAGAAGTACCGAGTAGGTATGACAAGCGAGAATCATCCATGATTTACAATGCTTTAGCGCCTTGCGCGATGGCGTTATCGAAGTTTTACACGGCGATTGAGGGCATAGAGGATGAAACATACCCCGACACGGCATCGGTTGAGAACCTTGAACGGTGGGCGATGTTTTCAGGCGTTCAGCGCCATCAGGCGACATACGCCATCGTGACAGGGGAAGCGAATGTTTATCCTGCCATTGGAGACCGCTTTTACCTGAACAATTACAATTACGTTGTGACGGCGTTGTCTGAGACGCAGTATCAATTTACACTGAGATGCGAGCAATCGGGTACAGGCGGCAATCAGTCGGGAGCAATCACGCCAGTCGGCTATGTGGACGGCCTTGAGTGGGCGAACATTATTAGTATTGACGTTCCGGCACGTGACATCGAGGATAGAGACAGCTTGTACGCACGCTATCAGGAAAGCTTTAGTCAAAAGGCGTTCGGCGGTAATTATGCGGACTATAAAGAATTTGTCCTTGCTTTAGATGGTGTTGGCGGTGTGAAGGTTTTTCGCGGTGATGACCCCGGTGAAGTTGACGTGATTATCGTTGACGCGAATTACGGTATCCCGACACAGACCTTGGTTGACATGGTGCAGATGGAATTACAGCCGCCTTCCGAGGGCGGTGTTCCAACGGTGGAGACATCGGGCATCGGACACGCACCGATATGGCATATCGTCACGGTTCACCCAGTTGTGGCCGTTCCAGTGTCCGTGAGCGCTGTTTTAACGGTGGAAACGGGGACGGACGAACAAACAGTCATTGACGCGGCGAACACGGCGATAAGCGCATACATTTCGGAAATAGCGGCGCTTTGGCAAAACAGCGCAAGCTTGACGGTGTATCGGCTTGAAATTGGGGCGAGACTCTTGGACATCGCAGGGGTGATTGACGTGAACAACATCACCATCAACGGCGAATCGGTCAACCTTGTCGTTACTGACAATCAGACGGTTTCCGAAGGGGCTAATACCATCACTGTTACGGAGGCGACATAATGAACACGGTTGATTATTTACCTGATTTTCTCAAGGACGTTGAGGAATTTAAACAGCTTTGTTTGATTTATGACCTTTTCGGAGACGAGGCACAAGCGGATATTGACGAGCTTGTCGCTGATGAAACACCGAACACGGCAACGCTTGACGGACTAAGGCGATGGGCTGAGATTCAAGGACTTGAGGATTACGAGGAGGACGATTGGGAAACATTAAGAGGGAAGGTTATCACAAAATTTTCCGAGCGTGTTCCATTTACGATTATTAAATTCAGACAGTCTATTGTGTCACTTTTGGGAGAGGGCAATTTCAGCATTGACCTTTCAACGCCTTTTGTTGTGGATGTGAACATTGCGGCGGTGCTAAGTCAGTATGAAAAAAGCGTTGTTAATGTTTGCGAAGCTATGTTACCGATGAATGTTCATTACAAAATTACACCGTATCAATACAATCAAGGCTCGGCGTATATCGGCGGCAGTTTTTGCTACGGTGAATCAATTACTTTCGCATCCGAGGGGGTGACGATATAGCATGGATTATAAAGCTATCATTACAAACGTGGGAGCGACAAAAATATCAGCCGCTGTCACGCAAGGCACGGAAGTGTCTTTTTTAAATTTCGCAGTCGGAGACGGCAATGGTTCGGAGTATGTGCCTTCACCGTCACAAACTGCTTTGAAACGTGAAGTGTGGCGCGGCGGCATCGCAACGCTAACACCGATGACAGCCGACCCGACCATCCTTGAAATCACAACGGCCATCCCTGCGAATGTGGGTGGTTTTTTTATTCGTGAATATGGGATATTTGACAGCGCAGGAGATATGATTGCCATCGGCAATACACCGACAATCAGCAAGTCGGCGAGTTATGATACATTCTCGAATGACCTTGCGATTAAGGTTTATTTGAAAGTCAACGCCGAAGAAGCGGTTACACTTGACGCAAGCTCAATCGCTGTTGCATCAAGAGCGGATATGGTCAACCTTGAGAACCGTGTTAATACGACAATGACAACAACGGTTTCAACGGTTAATCAAACGATGGAAACAACGGTGTCAAACGTCAATCAGACAATGCAAACAACAGTATCAACGGTTAATCAAACAATGACCGAGACGGTTGATGAAGTTGAGGATGACTTGGCGGCGCACACAACGGAAATACAGCAGATTTGCGATGACGCTGTTGATGAAGTCAAAGACCTTGGTGGTTATACAAAGACCGAGGTTGATACACTTTTAGCAACAAAAATCACGACACCGACCACAGGGACGGCAGGTCAATATTTAAGAAAAACTGCAACAGGTTATGAAAACGCCGACCTCGTGATTCCGACATATGCAGATGCAACGGAAACGACAAGCGGTCTAATGACAGGGCCTGATAAAAAATTCGTCAATTCATTACCGCTAGTGTTTGTTCAATCAGTTGACCCTAACGCACAGGATGACGGATACTTCCGAGATACATTCGGCAGGGAATTACAAAAGAGTGATTATTCAGGAAATCCGCTTGCAGTGTGGTTTGACACGAGCAACGGACTGATTAAGTTTTTCAATGGCGCCACCGATAACTGGGTGACGTTCGGCGCAGTATATCAATAATATAGGAGGCAGGACATGAACAAAAACATTGTAGAGCAAGCATTGGAATTGAAACAAGGTGAGGACATTATTGTCCCGATTGGAGCGGACTATTGTGACGCTTTTAATCTGACAATTACGGAAGAAGAAAACTTGCGATTGATTCAAAAATCAGCGGTTGAGGACGAGAGTGGAACATATACATGGGAGGATTGCTTTAAGGCCATGTTTGAAGCAGACAAAAAAGCCATGAAGCGCGACAAGATACTCTTGAAGGCGTTCAGTGAGGTTTTGGGTGATGTGTCAAGCGTGGAATACTTAAAATCAAACGGCGTTGCAATGCAATTAGACCCCGATAATCAGGTTGTGCGCATATTCCGGGTGTAATCATGATTCCAAAAAACAAGCTTTACTTGACATCCGAGGATTTTCCGCAGTATCAGGATGAGATTGGCCGTCAATTGGATGCGGAGGATAAGATAAACGGCATCACGAGAACTCCTTTTAAGCTATCTGAAACCGAGGATGATATGCGAACTAAAAACATAACATTCGTGGTGACAGAGCGATGTAACCTTAACTGTACTTACTGTTACGAGACGCATAAGACTGGCAGACGAATGACAAAAGAGATTGCCAAAGAAGCGGTTGATTGTATCTTAGATGCGGAACGGATGAAGGGTTATTATGACGCGGAGTTTTCAAACAGTGTCATTATCGAGTTTATCGGTGGAGAACCTTTGCTTGAGATAGACCTGATTGATTACATATGCGAATACTTTAAAGCGCAGGTCATCAGGAAAAACCATCCGTGGCGAAGTCATTATATGTTTAACCTGACAACGAACGGTGTTTTGTATCGGTCAAAAAAGGTTCAGGATTATCTCAAGAAAAACAAAGGCCATGTATCGGTCGGTATTACGATTGACGGGAACAAGAGATTGCATGACGCTTGCCGATTATTCCCTGACGGGTCGGGCAGTTATGACATCGTGGAGGATGCCGTCAAGGATTGGATAAAGTATGATAACGCGTCACAAACGAAAATCACACTATCACCCGAGAACGTCATGTACACAAACGAAGCGTTAGCCAACGTGTTTAACATCGGTGTGAAAGGCGCTTTTACAAATTGCGTTTTTGAAGAAGGGTGGGAGCTTGAACACGCACGAATACTTTACGACCAGATGATTGACCTCGCGGATTGGATGATTGATGAACATCAATACGACAAACACTATTGTTCATTGTTTGATGAAACCATCGGCCATGAGGTGACGGAGACAAGGAATTGGTGCGGCGGTAACGGTTCGATGCTTGCCGTTGCGCCTGACGGGAAGCTTTTTAGCTGTATTCGATTCATGAAATATAGTCTGAATAATCAGCCTGAAAAGCCCATCGGGGATATATGGAACGGCGCTGATTCACAAGACCCGTTCTTGAAATGTATGCGGTGCATCACGATGCAGTCGCAATGTAGGCATGAGGACAACAAAAAATGTTTAACCTGTCCGATTGGCTCTGGATGCGCCTTGTGTACAGGCTATAATTACGACCGCTTCGGAGCCCCCGACCATAAGGCGACCTTTATCTGTGATATGCACAGGGCGCGTGTTTTGGCGAATGTGTATTACTGGAATAAATTATATCAGCATTTAGGGCTTGAAAAGTCTTTTGACTTGAACCTCGATGACGAGACGGCCTTAAGGATAGTTACGGCGGACGAATTGAAAACATTGAAAGGTATGGTGAAACACTATGACGAATGAAGAACTGAACTTATTTGAACTCGATTTTGAGTATGAGTTGTTAGGTGATGACTTAGACGCTTTCAAGGCGATTGTTGATGATTACATGGCGGCAGAGCCGACCGATGAAAACAACGATGATTTACGGCGCTTCTTTTTCAACCGACAAGAACCATCGGCAGAAGCCATCGAGATGATAACATATGCCGTTGAAACATTAGAGTTTGAGGCAACGGCTGTGCCTTTGGCTTTGCTTGCCATTAAAGGGCAGTACATATCTACGTTGAAAGCCTATAAAAAGACGACCTGCTACGCTTTGATGAGTGATGAAAACATCGAGTTTTATACGGAATCGGAAAAAAGCGAATACACGCAGGAATTGACTTCTAAAGCGCTTCAATATCGCGACCGTATTTTTATCAAAGAAGTACGCGCGGCGGTTGCGAAAATGAAAGATATCGACCCGATTCAAGGATAGTAAAGGGGGTGCCTTATTATGGGTACTTGCAATAGCAGCTGTACTTCGGGATGTGGCTCAGGCTGTACGGGGTGTTCATCGGGATGCACAGGATGCTCGTCATGTTCGACCTGTTCTGGTTGTTATAGCAGTTGCGGTTCGCAATGCAAAAGCGGATGTGTCAGCGGATGTACGGGCTGTACGGGCTGTTCAACGGGCTGTGCAGGCTGCTCATCAGGATGCACAGCAAACTGTAGCTCCTGCGGTTCAAGCTGTAGCGGCACCTGTTCAGGTTCATGCTCAGGAAAATGTCAACAAGGCTGTACGAATGGTTGCTCCTCTTGCACAGGGTGTAGCGGAACTTGTACAGGGACTTGTGGGCATGGGTGCATAACAACCTGTACAAGTTGTTCGGCTGACTGCAAAGTAAATTGTTCGCCGAACTGCGGAAAACAATGTACGTCAACTTGTTTGGCAGGGTGTAATGGCTGTCTAGGATGTTCAACGTCTTGCACAGCAGGATGTGGTGGTTATTGTTCAAAAACCTGTACAGGCTGTTCTTCTTGTACGGGATGTAACGGCGGTTGTTCATCATCGTGTAGCGGATGTTCGGGTTGTTCATCATGCAGTGGTGGTTGTTCGTCAGGTTGTAGCGGATGTTCGGGTTGTTCATCCTGCTCATCAGGCTGTAAATCATGTTCGGGCGGTTGTTCAGGAACTTGCAAAGGCACGTGTGATAGTCAATGTACAGGATGCACGTCCACTTGTACAGGCTCATGTGATGACGCTTGCACAGCGTCAAACGAAGCACAGGTTATCGCGAATATCGGCAGTAATATCGGCATCGGAAATGTTGTGACGATTAACGACATCAGAAGCTTGAACGATGCCGCGGACAATGAAATTACGCGCCGTGGCGGTACACTTCCCGACAGCACACCGATGGTCGGGGCCGTGGGCGACCCGATTGTGACAGGAAAGGTTTATCGATGGTACACCGACCTTGAAGAACTCGGCGAGACCATCACGGACGAACAGCCGACAGCAGGCGTGGCGATTAAGACGGCAAATTATGAAGACGGAATCGCGCAGTTAAAAATCTTAATGAGTACGGCGGTGGTTGACTAATGGATGATATGACACGGTTTGAGATATTGGCTTCGGCGGTTGAAGGAGACATCGCCGCCGTTTCCGATAAGATAGAAGAATACGGCGCAAGCGAAGTCAGAAAAGTGCTGTTTTGGGACTTGCAAATTTTCTCGCCGTTAAATGAGGATATAAGAGCAGTATTCAATCTGTTTGCGAAGACGCAAGCGCTAACAAAGGCGCTTGACATTTTTGAGAGTCCTTCGCAATTAGCGGATAAGTCGGTACTTGACAGGTGTATCGCTGAAACTGATTTTTTCGATGAACATGAGGAGAACGCGTATTTTAGGCTTCTGACATCGGCGGCGATTATCGGCAGAATAGACAGTGCGGCTTTTGCTTTAATCGAAGAGCGCAAAAGGAGAGGGCTTTGATGCATGAAATGATAGACCTTGTGGCGCTTTTTGATTTTATCGTCAAGTTAGCGGCAGGGATTGTCACACTGTCAGCGGCGGCGGCAATCATTATACCGAAAAGCAGAAATTGGATAATTAAGAAATTAACGGCATCCGAAGAAACAGAGAAGCGTGTGAAGCGGTTAGTGACGGTAGAGCAAGACGTTGAGGACATGAAAAAAACGACATCCGTTTTACTGCACGACCGCTTTTTTCAAGCGTGCTTATTTAATCTGAAGCGTGGGTACACAACGAACGTGGATTTAGAGAACATCGACCACTTGTGGAAGCAATATCACGCATACGGCCATAATGGGTACGGCGAGATGTTATATAAAAAGGTTAAAGAGCTTGAAGTTCGCGTGAACGAATATTTGTGAGGAGGTAAACAGTGAACATTAACTGGAAATTGAGATTGAACGCGACGACCATCGCAGGTATCGCGGCGGCATTAGCAGGACTGATTGTTATGTTAGCGCAAGCGTTTGGATTCAGCTTGCCTTTTGGGGAAAGTGATTTAATCGCTTTTATCACGGCGGTTATCACGGTGATTTGCTTCATGGTCAATACTATTGCGGTGATTAACGACCCGACCACTAAGGGATTAGACGATTCCGAAAGGGCGTTGGAATACGACAAACCGCACGATGATACGGCCACTCCGCAGAGCAATTTCACAGCGGCTGATTTTGACCGATTCTTAAACACCACTGAGGAAGCATACACAGGGCAAGTGCAACGCAATCTGAAATTCATTCGCTTAAGAGGACACACCATCTATTGGGGCGCGGAAAAGCCGTCCACAGCGAATAAAGGTGATTACTTCCTCGACCAGTTAGACGGCGACCTGATTTATCAATATGACGGCGCGCAGTGGATTAAGAGCAATCAATACGCAATTGTCAACGAGGGGTTCTGATATGCCGAACTTGGAAAAAATGGTACAGCAGATGGAGCAGTGGTGTAACGATGACTCACACGGTTACAGCCAGTATCATCGTTATGGCCCGGACTATGACTGCTCATCGGCTGTCATTGAAGCGTTAAAACGCGCAGGTTGGGACATGGGCGGTGCGCTGACCACTGACCACATCCGAGCGCCACTGATGCGGCAAGGGTGGGTGTGGCTACCGCCTGACGTGCCAAAACAGCGCGGTGATATTCTCTTGAGTGAAGAGTATCACGTGGCCGTGTATGTAGGCAATGGGATGCTCGCCGAGTTCGCTATTGACGAAGAAGGCGGCATCGCAGGGAATCAGCCGGGCGACCAGACAGGCACGGAAGCGTATATCCATGGGTATTATGACTATCCGTGGGACGGTGTTTTGAGATTTACAGGACAAAGTGAAAGTGAGGATGATGATATGAGTATGGCGTGCATAATGCGGCCTAACGGTGAAAATTGGATGGTTTATTATGATGGGGTGAACCTACATCCATTGGCGCATCCCGATGAAGTTATCGCGGTTCAGATGGTGGCGAAAAAGACAACGGGCAAGGAATTGCCTTGCTTTGAAATGGGGTCTAAAGGCGCACCGTGGTACACACGGTTAAGAGACGCAGTGAATCGGAGATAATCGTTGACTAAACCTTGACTAAATAATTTGGCTTATTTACGCGGTTTAAAGGCATTTTGTTGACTAATTGTTGACTTCCTTGACTAAAAAAAGCGTAAAAAAACACCAGCTACGGCGCATTCGCGCTGTCACTGGTTCACTTGCATTATAGCATAGATGTGGTATCATTGCAACAGATTGAAAAAGCATTGCTTTTAAAGGGAGCATACACTTCGGTGTCGATGCTCCCGATTTTTTTGTTTCGATTCTATTGCAATGTTTATCGGGGAAATGATATAATAATCATGACAATTGAATAGCCCACTGGGTAGGGCAGAGAGAAGGTTTTTCTGCGGAGATTTTGCCTTCTCTTTTTTTATTTCGGTTTGCTTGTATAACCATCGGGGGAATGGTATAATTAACGCAGTAGTTGTAATATTTGCTATAGATGATGCAGAAGTAGTCGGCTCGGCCAGATTCATTCACTTGTCCATCCATAATTTATCTAAGGGAACGTCACAAGCGCGCAGTGGTGTTCCCTTTTTTTATTTTCGTTTCTATTGAATTAACCAAGGGAATCGTTTATAATATAAATGCAACAAATTAATTCTCCTTATTGAACAGCGCATCATCGGGTTTTTCGGCCAAAAGGCGGCATCGTAGTTTTACTGATGGTGCGTGAGACAACACCTTTTTTCCCTCAGAGTCGCTTCGGCGGCTCTTTTTTTATTTTCGATTCTATTGAAAGTTAATGGGGTTGATGATATAATATCAGTGTCTGATTCTTTTTTTCATTTTTGCTACCTCCTATTAGGACATTGGGCATTCCTTTCTGACCCTGAAAAAAGCGTTTGGTAGGCGCTTTTTTCATTTTGCGAACGATATTGATGTCACTTGCAAAAAAATGACCCCGACATGGTACGCTTTTTCTAGAAGAGGCGTGTCGAGGTCTAAAGTCTTCCATGGGCCACTTCGGTGAGAGGTGCTGGAAGTTCGTAAAGATATTATAACATAAAAACCGCCTTAATCGGCGGTCTTCGTGATTGCCGGCGTTCACGAATATACAGCGCATAATTGCCTGCGGATATATTATAGCATTTCGTGCAAGTTGTCGGCAAGTTAAAAGTGGACATTGAATGTTCGCTTTTGACGTTGAATGTTCACTTTCACACTTACTAATCAATGATTTTTTACCGCGTTTTTCCCGCTTTTTTGGGCGGTTTTGAGGCGGTTTTGGGGCGGTTTGCTGTTTTAAAAATACCGAAAAACGGCGTTATTTGGCGGTTTTAAAGGGTTTTAAGATTATAAAAGAAAACACTACACGAATTAATTAAATGGCTTAATAACGCCGTTTTTTTGATGCGTTACCGCAGAATACCGCTATTTTACATTGTTTTATAAAAGTTTTGCTTTTCAGCAAGCGCTTCTGTCGGGAATTTCACATTACTTATTACATCATCCAAGGTATCGTGGACATATGTTTTTTGAGTGATTAATACGTCAGCGTGACCCATGATTCTTGAGAGTGTTAATATTTCAGTGCCTGATTGATACAGAAGTGTTCCGAAGCTATGCCGATATTCGTGCGGAGTCATTCGCGGCATTTCAGGGTGTTCTTTTAAAAGGTCGTCTTGAAAAGGCTCAAATACTTTTCGTCTGTAAATTGTCGGTTTAAAAACGTCGCCTTCGTATAAAAACAGAAAATTTTTACTGTGACAATTGAGATGCGCGTTGAGGAAGCTTTTGCATTCATCGTCTATTGGGATAGACCTTATCGAAGTCCTTGTTTTACCACGCTTTTTTAATCCTTCAACGGTCGATGTTCGCCGAACGTGAATCAATCCTTTTTCAAAGTCTATATCACTCCCTTTCAGACCGAGCAATTCTGAAATACGAACACCAGTTTTCAACATGATGAATGCTCCGAGACCGTTAGGATGTGTTTTTGCAAACTCAACCGCTTTTCTGTATTCATCATAGGTGTATGCTTTTTTCTCTTTGTCGTTGCCGTTTCCCGAAGGCTTTTTGAGATTTGCCATCGGATTTTTTCTAATAAGGTCATTAGCAACGGCCTTGTCAAATATCTGTTTCAAAACGGTGTGCAGTCTTTTTAAATATCCTGTGGCGTGATAATTGTTTGCTTTAAAAAACTTCATGATGTCTGCTTCACGGATGTTTATAAGAAGTGCGTCACCAAAATACTCGATAATTTTATGGGTGTTATATTTATATTGCTTGTACGTTGATTCTTCAACCTGACCTTCTTTATACGATTCAAGCCATGATAAAGCCCAGTCAGAAAAAGTTACTTTTGAGACGGTCTCAGCACCACCTGCCTCCCTGCGTTTATAAGCATCAATCTTTTCATTAAGCTCGTGCTTTGTCCTTGCATAAAAATCTTTTCTGATTGGTTTTCCGTTAATATCCCGACCGACAGTTATGGTCTTGCGATATTTAGTGCCTTTACTTTTTGCCATTTTTTTACCTCCTTTTACTTGCAAAAAAACTTCGCGTCTGTTATACTAATTACGGCAAAGGCGGTTTATAACTTTTTCCGTCTTGCTCCTTTTGTTTGGCGGCTCGCTTCGCTTTTTTTGTCGCCATTCGCTTTTTGCTCCCATCGAATTAACCCTATTCGGTGGGGGTTTTTTTATTGATTTTCACTCAATGCGACGTTGCATTGAAACGGCTATTTAAAGCCATTCTTCGAGTTTTTTATAATTATTTCAATCTGAATGCGACGTCGCATTGAATTTTTTTTCGCTTTAAAACGCCGTTTTTTAGACCTCGTTTACATTTTCGTTACACACGTTGTACTTATAGTATATATATACTATATATAATACTATTACTTATACAGTATTACAGGAACAGTATAACTCGATGTTCGAAGAAGCCCATGCTATTTTTAGATGGGCTTCTTGAATTTTTAGCTTTCATCAGTAAAGCCTTCAAAAAGATAAATGCAAAAGTTATAAAATGCTTCTCTATCCTCAATCGGCTTATCTAATAAAGCTTGAATCAGGCGGATGCCGTTTTTTGTGGTTTTTTCCTTTTCAGAAAAAGTTTCGAGCGGTGTTTTGTCGCTTTCCATTTCACCTTCGCCGAAAAAGAGCCACTCTCTTGATATGTTGAATTCATAGCATATCAATTTGAGAAAAGGTTTTTTTCGATTCGGTTCTCTTAATCGCTTCGCTTCGATGTTCCTTATTTCGTCAATGCTCGTTTCTAATTGCTCAGCAAACTTTTTTTGAGATAGCCCAGTGCTTTTCCTGACCACTTTAACTCGGTCGCCTATTGAGTTGTCGACGTCTCTTTTTTCCATATCACACCTCCTTTCTTATTTTTATGAGTCCATTATATAACATTGTTTTGTGTTGGTCAACATAAAAAACAATTAAAAATATTAAAAAAAACGGTTGACCCGCGACGGTTTTATTGCTATAATGTTAAAAAACATAGAAAGGGGCAAATATAACAATGAAAAATGTTAAAAAACATTCTGCAACAGATTTTGGGAACGAGCATCTTAATGAACTTGCAAAAAAGATTATAGAGATGTTTGAAACATTGGATGACAAGCAACAGGAACAGGTGTTGTGGATGATTCAAGGCTATAACTTAGGCCAAAAAAAGGACGGTTAAAAAAATGATTGATTTTAAGCGAATGGATGAAACATTCAAAAAAGTTATTGAACGCTCGAACAAGCCTGTTATGAGTGCAAAGGAAGCGGCCGAGGCTTTGGGGACAACATCCGAAGCCATCATGAATGCGGCAGAAGGAAATCACCTGCCTTTCGGTTTTATTGTATCACGTCCCGATGCTTATAAGCGCACGGTGCTTATCAACAGAAGGAAGCTATATGACTGGTACACAGGAGGACGAGAATTATGAACAAACAAAAGTTAGCGTTTGGTTTTGGCGTATTGCTATTCACGTTTTTGATTGTGGCGTTGTCGGTGTCCTTTCTTCCGGCAGGTTGGGTTACGAAGGCGGTTATCGCTTTCGCGATGCTGTATCTGCCTTTTCTCGGATACGTCATCGGTGCTACGAACGATAAGAAAAACTGAACATCCAACTGTTCGGAAATATCGAATAGTTGGAAAAGCTGAGGAGGGTTAAAAATTGAAAAAACACGAAACAGAATTGGTGAGAATAATGTTTGCAGAAGCAGGAACATTAGGCGCGTGTGTCGGCAGAATGGATGCTCTTGAATACATGGTCAATGCAAGCCTAAAAAACGAACTTGAGTATTCAGACAGCTTCAGAAGAGACAAGGTTCTCGATTTGGAATATCTGATGAAGGAAGCAGATTCTATCAACGTTGAAGACATCATAGACGTTTTTAACTTCGATATTCCTGAAAGCATTATAAGAGGTATCGAAGCGCATAACGCGAATATCGAACATAAAGAAGACGGTGAAACCATCGAAGAAGCGTTTAAAAGGGGGTAATCAATGAGCAAGGCAATTTTAATTATCGGTGAAAGCGGCAATGGAAAAACAACAGCGATGCGGACGTTAGACCCCAAAACAACCTATTATATCGATGCCGACAAAAAAGGTCTGACTTGGAAAGGATGGCGGAAGCAATATAATGACGAAAACAAAAATTATTTTAAATGCAGTGACTCCGAAAAAATTCTGAAATGCATGTACGGCGTCAGCGAGAAGCGTCCTGAAATTAAGACGATTGTCATTGACACTCTTAATTGGATAATGCTCGACGACGAGTTTAATCGTATGAAGGAGAAGGGCTATGATAAGTGGCTCGACCTCGCTATTAGCATCAGAGCAATCTGCGCGGCGGCAAAACAACTTCGGGACGACCTAACAGTTATATGCATCGCGCACAGTCAGACAGACCGAGACGACAGTGGTTATATGTTCACGCGGATGAAAACGAGCGGTAAGAAGCTCGATAAGATTTCGGTGGAATCTATGTTCAGTACGGTTTTAATCTGCAGGTGCAAGGACGCCGAGAATGGCGAGTATGTTTTCGAGACACAGGCAAATAACTCGACAGCGAAGTCGCCGATGGGAGCTTTTGAGGAAGTTGAAATTCCTAACGATATTCAGTTAGTGCTTAAAGGATTGGAGGACTATTAATGGACAGTAATTTTAAACCATTTGCAGGAGACAGAAGACGCGGCGGTTTCAAAAGCGAGTATGCTTTTATCACAATTAGGAGGAACACGGTTGCATTCAGTCTGAAAGCATATATGATGCTCGGCGAGCCGAAAGCTATTGAGGTCTTTTTTGACGAAGAGCGAAAACTGATGGCCTTTAAATCCTGTGAAAAAGGAAAAGAAGGAAGCTTTTCGGTTTATAAATATATTAATTCAAACGCGCTTGTGTCGTCGGTGTATTTAAGCAGGAAAATCATCGAAGTGGCAGGATTATACGAGGCGAGGTGCAGATTCGAAGCAGAGTATGATGAGGAGGATGAAGCTTTGATTTTTGATTTGAAGGAGACGATGGATGGAAAAGATAAAGTTTCACAACTTCGTGAATCGGAGGTTGAAGTGGAATCCGAACCCTGAGTTGACCTGTTTTAATGATTATCGGAGAGGCATCCGCTTTAACAAGGCGACGGTGGACTATTTTGGCGAAGGCTCTTATGTGAGCATCGGTATTGATTTCAGGAATAAGCTTCTTTTGTTGTCGCGGTCGTCAAGAGGCGACCCCGACGCATATAAGATGCGAAACAGGATTTTTAGGAATGACGGTTCCATCGTCAACGAGATTTTTGAACGATTCGATGTTCCGTATGGAGTATGCCGCACCGAGGGTAAGCAATACGGCGACGGCGAAGCATTGGTTTTTGATTTAGGTTTTTTTATAAGAGAACTAAAAGGACGAAAGGATGGTTTTGTAGATGGACATGATTGATTGGACAAAAGAGGATGCGAATGGCGGCGGTGGTATTAAGCACCCGACCCCCGGCGGTTATATTTGCAGAGTGATAGACGTTGAGGACGACCTCGAGAAAAAGCGTTTGAAGCTATTTATTGAAATTGTAATGGGCGATTTTAAAGGTTATGGCGAGCAGATGGAAGCCGCTTATAAGTTTTGGCCACTGACGGCGTTCGCTCCATACGAGGAAGGCCGCCGAGGATTTTTGGCAAGCATACTGGCGGCGATGGAAGAATCGAACAATAACTTTAAGCGCACCGACCTTAAGGACAACGCTGATATTTTGAAGGGCAAGTTAATCGGTGCAGTTTTGAACGACGAGATTTATTGGAAACAGGACGGAACGGAATCAACACGGACAAGAATCAAATACTTCTGCTCAGGAAAAACAATTAAGGAAGGCGATTTCAAAGTCCCCGACAAGCCCGATGTGAATAAATACACAAAGGATAAATACGCTATTCAGCAAAAACCGAACATCAACACTGAAGAACCACCTTGGCCGACAGACGATGATTTACCATTTTAAGGTGGATAAATGACAACAGCAGATTATGATTTTATTAACATCAAAATAAATTATAACAAATTAGAGGAGATGTTCGGCAACACAGAGCCTGCTTATGGTTATTTTTGCAGTAAAGTCAGGGATAGCGACGGCGCTTTAGCATATAGCTCCGAACGTGAGATGTTGCTTCTTTACACAACCTATATGCTGAGACAATTTAAAAAGGGCATCGACGAGCCTGATTTTCTAACAACGACAGAGGTTATTTTAGGCATCTATTACTTTTGCGGCGAGGACAAGTTTAACGAATATTTTTCAGAAGGCGAATAAAAGGAGCGAAGGAGTCAATTATGAATGTTACACCTTTAAAGCAAATACGGAAAAAGTGCATTGATTGCTGTTGCGGATATAAGCCCGAGGTCAGGAATTGCACAATTCAGCATTGTGATTTATGGCCTTATCGGATGGGACGCCGACCCACCGAAGAGGAGCTTAAAGCTTATAAAGAAGCTAAGAAAAAGCAATAATGAAGCGCAGAAAAGATGGTGTCCCGAGATTAAGTGTCCCGACCGACCTTTTTTCTCGGGACGTTACAAAAGCGATAATAGAAGCAAACGGAGCAGAAGCTTTAACAGTCCTCCTATCTGCCGTTTTAAGCATTTGTGAATTCGAGGGGTATTATTTATCCTTTGATGACGGTTTTGTTGATTATACCGCAGGACGGACGGGGGTAGAGCCTAAAAAAGTGGCTTCTATAATCAGCCATGCGATTCGGCTGAACATATTTGATGCTTGTATATTTGAAAAATATGGCGTTTTAACAAATAGGGATTTACAGAAGCAGTACGCATCGCATTTTAGAACGCGAAGAAGGCCGATGATAATCGAGCAGAAGGTATGGTTGATTGGACGAGAATTTGGAAAGTTAAAAATAGAAGTGCAGGATACAATCATGGATAGAAAACAGTCGTCTTTTACAGAAGGCGTTGAGAAAAAGAAAAAAGTCGAATGCAAAAAAATTGCAGAAGCGTGGAATGAAGTGGCCATCGGCTCAGGTATTCCGAAAGTTTTAGAAGCGTCTCGTTGGTCGAGTTCGCGGCGCGACAGCGTCGTGAGACTTGCTAAAAAACATGGAACAGAAGGCGTTTTGGAAGCCATCAAAAAAGTTAGCGAATCAGACTTTTTGACAGGAAAAAACGACCGAGGATGGGTTTGCAGGTTTGATTGGCTTATGAATCCTAAAAACTTTGAAAAAGTTATTGAAGGCAATTATGACAACAGGGGCGCTTCCCGAGTTGAACACCGAGAGAATTTCATCGATTTAAGCGAGTATCTATGATGGAAAAAACAAAGTTTAGAGGGAAGGTCATTGAGACCTGCGAAAAATGCGGAAAGCCGACAAGAATAGAGATTATGCTCTTCGGCGAACCGAAAGTCGTTGATTGCTTGTGCGAATGTGGGAAGGCGGCTTATGAAGCCGAAAAAGCAAAACAGGCAGAAAAAGAAAAACAAGCTGAGATGATGCGCTTAAAGAAGGTCGGGTTTCCCGACAGAGAGATGGCGCGATACACTTTTGACATGGACGATGGCGGCAATCCGAGCCTATCTGAGATTGCGAGACGATACGTTAAGAACTTCGATAAGGTGTACAAGGAAGGCAAAGGATTGCTTTTGTATGGCGGTGTTGGCGGCGGAAAATCATTCATGGCCGCTTGCATCGCTAATGAATTAATCAATCGGGGGAAGTCGTGCCTGATGACGAACTTTGCAAGGGTAGCGAATGAAATATCTGCAGATTTTTCAGGGCGACAAGAGTATTTAAACAACCTAAATCGGCATAGCCTGTTAATTATTGACGATTTAGCAAGCGAACGCGATACGGAGTACATGGGTGAAATTGTACAG
>Ga0326512_10001612_pt1 | contig 17144 bp, 14 predicted proteins | sample 1_2617_0518_D_FD_203652 | JGI IMG/M metagenome (GOLD analysis project Ga0326512, IMG submission 203652) | Bovine rumen microbial communities from UC Davis, California, United States - 1_2617_0518 | ecosystem: Host-associated > Mammals > Digestive system > Stomach > Rumen | place: USA... | reverse complement strand
CCTAAAAAATTCCCCGGAGGGATATTTTCGAAATGCTTTTCAAGGGGCTATGAGGCAGACGGTCTTTTCAAAGGGCTTTTCATCTCCTTTTGTCCTCCTGATCTGTTCTCTCATGTGTATGGGCCTCCTTCCACCAATACATATTCCGGCGACTAATGCCTCATAGCTTCTTGAAAAGCATTCCAAAACTCTATACTAAGTCCACTATATTTAGCAGTTAGGAGGCGAATAGTGTGGGCAGACCCAAGAAGAACCCTGTCGGAACCACTGGGGAAGTCAGCAAAATTCGGCCTTCCATCTCTCCCGAAGTTCGAGAGCAGCGCATGATTGACCTCGCTTTGGATTGTGCCGAGCGCCAGATGCAAGACGGCAGCGCTTCTCCTTCAGTAATTACACATTTTCTGAAACTTGCAACCGAAAAAGAGCGGCTTGAACGAGAGAAACTCGAAAGTGAGGCTGCTTTGAAGCGGGCACAGGTTGAAGCAATTCGTTCCGAGAAAGACATGACTGCAATGTATGACCGTGCGATCAAGGCGATGTCCATTTATAGCGGCACAGCGGAGGATTACGAGTATGAAGATTAGAACATATTCTGAACTCTCAAAGCTGGCCACTTTCAAGGAGCGGTTTGAGTATCTTAAGCTCAGTGGAGCGGTCGGTAAAGAGACCTTTGCTCATGAACGATATTTAAATCAGAAGTTCTACCACAGCTATGAGTGGCGAAGGCTGCGCGACCAGATCATCATTCGCGATTTGGGTTGCGACCTCGGAATAGAAGGTTACGAGTTACATGACCGGATCTATATTCATCATATGAATCCGCTTCTTATTCGGGACTTAGTCGAAAGGACTGAGTTTCTAATGGAACCCGAGTATCTGATCTGTTGCTCGTTTAATACGCATCAAGCAATCCACTATGGCGATGCATCGCTGCTTGTAACGGAACCTATTCAAAGGACTGCAAATGACACCTGCCCGTGGCGGCAGATTGGAGGTTGACCATGGGCACAATTCTTAATGATGTTAAGAAGGCATGCGGCATCACTGAAGACTACAAGATCTTCGATGACCAAATTGTGATGCACACAAACACTGTTCTCGCTACTCTGTTCCAACTCGGAGTCGGACCGAAAAGTGGGTTCGAGATTACTGCTGATGGTGGAGAGCAGTGGACAGACTTCATTGAATCTAATCCGAAGCTGAACATGGTTAAGACATATGTCGGTCTTCGAGTTCGCATGCTATTCGATCCTCCCAGTTCCGGCACAATGACGGACGCACTCAATCGCCAGATCGATGAACTTACATGGCGAATCAACGTCATGGTCGACCCGGCAGAAATGGAGTAAGTCAAAATGGCTTTATCGAATACGGCCACGCCTAAATACTACGGTCGTTTTCGAGAGGCCGTATTGCGTGGCGAGATCCCAGTCTGTAAAGAAGTTTCCATGCAGATGAATCGCATTGATGCCATGATCGCGAATCCGGGCATTTACTATGACGACAAAGCAATCGACGGCTTTATTGCGTTCTGCGAAAACGAACTGACTCTGACAGACGGATCCGACTTATACCTCTTAGACACCTTCAAACTTTGGGCGGAAGACCTGCTCAGCTGGTTTTACTTTGTTGACCGCAGCGTCTGGGTTCCGAATCCGGACGGGCATGGCGGCCACTATGTCAAGAAGAGAATCAAGAAACGCCTCATTCGCAAACAGTATCTCATCGTCGGACGAGGAGCGGCTAAGTCGATGTACGCGACCTGTATTCAGGCGTACTTCCTTACAATCGACAAAAGTACGACTCACCAAATTACTACTGCGCCGACGATGTCTCTTGCAGATGAGGTTCTTTCGCCTCTTCGTACCGCAATTACTCGAGCTAGAGGCCCTCTGTTCGAATTCATGACTGAAGGCTCCTTGCAAAATACCACTGGTAATCGCGCAAAGCGGCAGAAGCTGGCTTCGACCAAGAATGGCATTGAGAACTTCCTCACCAATTCTCTGCTTGAAGTCAGACCAATGTCGATCGACAAATTACAGTCCATGAGACTGAAGATCGCTACCGTTGACGAATGGCTTTCCGGCGATACCCGAGAGGATGTCGTTGGCGCTCTTGAGCAGAGCTGCGCCAAAGGCAATAACGATGATTATTGCATTGTCGCAATTAGCTCTGAAGGCACAGTTCGAAATGGCCCTGGTGATTCAATCAAAATGGAGCTTATGGAGATCCTTAAAGGGGATTACCGAGCTCCTCACGTATCGATCTGGTGGTACAAGCTTGACTCTATTAAGGAAGTTGGCGACCCTGCAAAATGGGCAAAAGCCAATCCCAATATCGGCATCACCGTAACATACGAAACTTACCAACTTGACGTAGAAAGAGCTGAAAACTCTCCAGCTGCCAGAAACGATATTTTGGCAAAGAGATTCGGACTCCCGATGGAAGGTTTCACGTATTATTTCACGTACAACGAAACTCTCCCACATAAGCATAGAAGTTTCTGGGGGATGCCTTGCGCGCTGGGCGCCGACCTTTCTCAAGGCGACGACTTCTGCGCGTTTACGTTTTTGTTCCCGTTGGCCACTGGCGAGTTCGGCGTGAAGACTCGGAACTACATTACCGAGAAGACTATGCTGGATCTTCCGATGGCTATGCGTTCCAAATATGAGGAATTTCTCAGAGAAGGAAGTCTGGTTGTTATGGAGGGCACGGTTCTCGATATGAGAAGTGTCTATGATGACCTCGACAACTTTATCATCGAAAGCGAGTATGACGTTCGCTGCTTCGGCTATGACCCGTACAACGCCAAAGAGTTTGTCGAGTGGTGGAGCACCGAGAATGGTCCATTTGGAGTGGAGAAGGTTATTCAGGGCGCTAAAACAGAATCGGTTCCTCTTGGCGAGCTTAAGAAACTAGCCGAAGAGAGACTGTTGCTATTCGATGAGCAGCTTATGACTTTCGCCATGGGTAACTGCATTACTATTGAGGATACCAACGGCAACAGGAAACTCCTCAAGAGACGATACGAACAAAAGATTGATGCTGTAGCGGCCATGATGGACGCATACATCGTATATAAGCACAATCGAGAAGCATTCGATTAAATGCGAGGTGAATAATTCAAAATGGCCCAGTTTATTGCATCTTCCGATGAACTCTATCACTACGGTATTCTCGGCATGAAATGGGGCATCCGCCGTTACCAGAATAAAGATGGCACTTTGACTGCTGCTGGCAAGAAGAGATACGGAGTCGAAGGTGAGAAGAAAAAAGAAAACAGTTCCATTGATTTAAGTACCGAAGCTCGTCTCAAACGCGCAAAAGAGCAAGATTTATGGGATATGGAATTCATTGAGCGAGCTGACAATTTGGCTATGGAAAAATGGCCAAAGAGTGGCATCGATGATATTTTGGACGATCAGCATAAAGATAAGTTGTTAACGCTTTACAAGGAGTACCTTGAAAAACAAGAAAAAGATGCACGCACCGAAAGATACACCATGTATGACAAAGCGTATGTGAATTTCGAGCGTGGCGTAAAGCAGTTTTCAGAAGACCCCAAAGCGCGAAAAGAATTGCGAAATGTTGTCGATTTAGACATGAAGCGGCATATTAGAAACCAGTCTGATAAAAAGCAACCGACTTTTTCAGAAGAAGATTTCAATCGCATTAGACATGTTAATTTTTCGAAGATGCTTGAAAACGCACTTGGAAATAGTAAACCTGGTTCTTTATTTGAGCGAGCTCTTGGAATATTAGCAAATGCTGGATCGAACGATCCGATGGCTAATCAAGTTTGGGATGCTATTTTTAACTATGCCGATATGGATCCAACAGCTCAAGAACTAGAAGAAGCCATGTATCCATACATGGAATACCTTAAAGCGCATCCTCCGAAAGAAACAGTGCATGTCATTAGAATGTCTGATTCTTCCTCCGATGAACTCTACCACTACGGCATTCTCGGAATGAAATGGGGAGTGAGGCGCTATCAGAACAAAGATGGTACACTGACTCCCGCCGGCAGACGTCGGTATAACGAAGCCGCTGCTACTTTGAACGAGTTGAGCGGAGCCGCCAAGCGCACCACTGAACAGAGCGCCCCTCAGAAAACTCCAAAGCAGCAGGCTCGCGAAATGTCGGACGAAGATTTGCAGCAAATCATTAACCGCCTCACGAAAGAGCAACAGTATGTGAAGCTTATGGAGAACACGACTCAAAAGCAGGAGAACATATATAAGAAGGCTCTTGAAAAAGCAGCGGCTTCAAGTATCGAAAAAGGCGTCAGTTATGCCGGCGAGAAATTGTTTAAGATGCTTGCCGATTCCATGCTCGAACCCGATAAGAAGAAAAAGCAGGGAGGTTAAGGAATGGCTCAGTACTATTACAGCCCGAACGAGCTTTACCACTACGGCATTCTAGGAATGAAGTGGGGTGTTCGGCGTTACCAGAATGAAGATGGATCTCTTACTGAAGCAGGTAAGAGACGATATAGATCTGAAAGTATTCAGAAGGCGGCATCCGAGGTCCATAGTCAGCTCACTTCAAAAAGCGTTCGCCATCTGAGTAAAGAGTCGATACGGGAATCGGCCAGTAAGAAAATTGGCCTTGTCAGCAAAGCAGATATGGAAAACGCAAATGACGACGTTCGTAAAGCAATGAACAAGAAACGGTTGGGGTCATCTGTTGCGGCCGGAGAAGTGGCCGCAGGCTCGGCGCTTGCAGGGGCAGGGGCACTTACCGGCATTAATAATGTTGCGTCGGCAGCAAGCTTTATGCAATGGAAGAAGTTTATAGACATCACCATAGGCCAAGGGATGGATCCGGCCCGTATGTCTAACTCGGCCATGCAGTTTTTTGAAGGAATGGCGAGATCTTCGCTCCCTGTATGGGCCATAGCCGCAACAAGTCCGACGCTTGTTACTGCCGCACAAATTATGGCCGTCGGAGTTCCCGTCGCTGCGACTGCCATTGCTGGTTATAAGGCATATAAAAGTAATAAAGTTGCAAAGCTTATTGCAGATGCCAATGATAAGAACATCGATGAAATGACACCTAAGCTTTCCGATAAAGATAGAAAAGCAATCGAAGACCAATTGAAAAGCAAGGGGTGACTAAGTCAAAATGGCCGAAGTTTCCATTGGCTCCAGGTTTCGAAAAGCCTGGAACGCCTTCATGAATAGAGATCCCACGCCCCGACGCTACGACTATGGCGCCGGGTCTTATTATCGCCCTGATCGTCCAAGATTTTCCAGAGGAAATGAACGGACGATTGTCACTGCGGTAATCAACCGGATTGCCATGGACGCTGCTGCGATCGAGATTAAGCACTGTCAGCTCGATGAAGATGATCGATTCGAGAAAGAGCTTAATACGAATCTCAATCAGTGTCTTAACGTCTCTGCCAACTTGGATCAGACCGGCAGAGCATTCCGGCAGGATGTCTACATGTCTCTTTTGGATGAGGGCTGCATCGCCGTTGTGCCTGTAGAGACGACAATCAGCCCGCTCGAATCCGAAGGCTATGACATTTATTCAATGCGTGTGGGCAAGATTACGCAGTGGTACCCGCAGCATGTAAAGGTCTCTCTTTATAACGAGACGACCGGCCGGAGAGAAGAGCTTATAGTTCCGAAAGTCAGCACGGCGATTATTGAGAACCCATTCTTTGCCGTGATGAACGAGCCGAACTCGACTCTTCAGCGTCTGATCCGAAAACTTAACCTTCTCGACGCCGTTGACGAACAGGCAAATTCGGGCAAGTTGGATCTTATCATCCAGCTCCCGTACACCATTAAGTCTCCGGCACGTATGGCGCAGGCTAACGAGCGCCATCAAGAGATTGAAAAACAACTATCCGGCTCTAAGTACGGAATCGCATACATTGACGGTACCGAAAAGGTAATTCAGCTGAACCGCGCTGTCGATAACAACCTGCTATCCCAAATCGAAAGCCTTACGAGCATGCTTTATAGCCAGTTAGGAATGACACAAGGGATTCTAGATGGAACGGCAGACGAGCAGACCATGCTGAACTACCAAAACCGGGTTGTTGAACCTTTGGTTTCCGCGAATGTAGACGAGATGATTCGAAAGTTTCTTTCGAAGACGGCTCGCTCTCAGAAGAAGTCGCTGCTCTATTTCACGGATCCGTTCAAACTTGTTCCTGTCAACTCCATTGCTGAGATTGCGGACAAGTTCACTCGTAATGAGATCATGACCTCTAACGAATTCAGACAGGTTATCGGTATGAAGCCCTCCGAGGATCCCGCCGCGGATGAGCTTCGCAACAAGAATCTGTCGCAATCGAAAGTGGACATTAAATCTCAGCCACAAATTCAAAATGATGAAAGTTAGGAGGAACCATCCGCATGAAATACGATTTCGGCGGCTGGGCGACCCGTGCGAATCTTAGATGCTCTGACGGTCGTACGATTCTGAAGGATGCGTTTAAGGAAAACGACGGGGTCACGGTTCCGCTTGTTTGGAACCACCAGCACGATGACCCGAATAATGTTCTCGGTCATGCGCTTCTTGAGAACCGAGGCGATGGGGTCTACGCTTATTGCACATTTAATCCAAGTGAACAGGGCAAGCAAGCCAAACTTCTGGTCGAGAACGGTGATGTCTCGGCCCTTTCTATTTATGCGAACCAGCTCCGTCAGAACGGCATGAACGTTGAGCACGGTTCCATTAAAGAGGTAAGTCTGGTGCTTGCGGGTGCGAACCCGGGTGCTTTTATCGACTCGGTTTCGATAGCCCATGGTGAAGATAGCGATGGAAGCGCAGTTATCTACACCGGCGAAGAGATTGACAATGCTGGCGGAGAGCTTACTCTCAACCACGCAGATGAGAAGGAGTCTGAAATGAAAGACGACGAAAAGAAACCCGAAGAGGAAAAAGGCGGCAAGACCGTCGGCGATGTCCTCGCTACTCTCAATGAAGAGCAGAAGAAGGCTGTGACCATTCTGCTTGACGAGGCTCTCAAGCATTCCGACGAGCCTGAAAATCCCGAAACTGAGGAGGAAGACACTGAAATGAAGCACAATGTTTTCGACAAAGAGACCGAGCAGCAGGAGAATGTCCTGACCCATTCCGATGTCAAGGCGATCCTTGATGAAGCCAAGCGTGGCCAGCGCACCCTGAGCGAGGTCGTCTCTGATAAGCTGGAGGGCGGCGTTCTGGCTCACTCCATCGACACCACCGGCATGGATGTTGCTACCGGCACCCAGACCTATGGTTTTAACGATCCCAGCATGCTGTTCCCCGAGTTCCGCACTCTGAACAATCCTCCCGAGTGGATCAGCCGCAACATGGACTGGGTGTCCAAGGTCATGAACGGCGTCCATCGCACTCCCTTCAGCCGCATCAAGTCCGTGTATGCCAACATCACCGAGGATGAGGCTCGTGCGAGAGGTTACATCAAGGGCAAGCAGAAGAAGGAAGAGGTCTTCACCACCTTGAAGCGTACCACCGATCCTCAGACCATCTACAAGAAGCAGAAGCTGGATCGCGATGACATCATCGACATCACCGACTTCGACGTGGTCGCTTGGATCCGTGCCGAGATGCGCACGATGCTGAACGAGGAAATCGCCCGCGCCATCCTGATTGGCGACGGCCGCCCCTCTGACTCTGATGACAAGATCTCCGAGGATCATGTCCGTCCGATCATTACCGATAAGCCTCTGTTCAACGTGAAGGTGTCGATCACTGTTGCTGCCAATGCCGATGAGGAGACGGTCTCTAAGGCCATCATCAATGGCGTCATCCGCGCTCGCAAGAACTACAAGGGTTCCGGCAATCCGACCTTCTTCACCACTGAGGATGTTCTGACCGAGCTCCTGCTGCTCGAGGACGGCATCGGCCACAAGATGTACAAGACTGAGGCTGAGCTGGCTACCGCTCTGCGCGTCAAGGAGATCGTGACTGTGGAGCCTATGGAGGGCTATAAGCTTAACAACGGTGAAGTCAGCATGACCGAGGGCGACGATCTGGTCGGCATCGTTGTTAATCTGAATGACTACAATGTCGGCGCTGACAAGGGCGGCGAGATCAACATGTTCGATGACTTCGACATCGACTTCAACCAGTACAAGTACCTGATTGAGACTCGTATCTCCGGCGCTCTGATTAAGCCCTTCTCCGCTCTGACCGTGACTCTGAAGAAGTCTGCGTAAGGAGTCAAAATGGCTAAATGGTACGGTGCGATCGGCTACGCTGTACCAACTGAGACAAGGCCCGGCGTCTGGGAAGATGTAATCACTGAGCGTAACTACTTCGGTGATATTCTTAAAAACCGGCGCCGGACCGAGTCTGCCGATAAACTGAACGATGATATTTCTCTTAATCATCAAATCAGTATCGTAGCCGATCCGTTTGCTTTGAAAAGCATTCAACTAATGCGGTATGTGACGATCATGGGCGCAAAGTGGACTATCACGGAGCTCGAGATCCAGCAACCGCGGCTGATTCTTACGATTGGGGGTGTCTATAATGGCCCGGAACCGTCTGGAGCTTCAAACACTCCTTGAGCAGTATTGCTCGAATGTATATTATCAGCCTCCCATGTCGGTACGGATGAAATACCCGGCGATTGTCTATGAACGAGAGAACATCTTCAATAGGCATGCCGATAATCTTCCGTACCATCTGGGTCATATGTATCGAGTCACGGTCATTGACAGAGATCCTGATAGCACGATCGTAGAAAACGTTGCTAAATTGCCGCGCTGCAGATACGAACGACACTATACGGCGGACGATCTCAACCATGACTCATTTACTATCTACTATTAAGGAGGAATCCTACTATGGCAAAACTCGTATGGGATGAAGTTGGCAAAAGAAAGTACGAAACCGGCACTAGCAAAGGCGTTCTGTACCCGTATGACTCCAGCAAAGAGGATAAGACCCAGGCTTATGGCCCCGGCGTTGCCTGGAATGGTCTTACCGCTTTCACCGAGACTCCCTCTGGTGCCGAGTCCAACGCTATCTGGGCTGACAATATCAAGTATCTGAATCTGCGCTCCGCTGAGGAGTACGGTGCTACTCTCGAGGCGTACACCTATCCGAAGGAGTTCGCTGAGTGCAACGGCGAGAAGTATATGGTCGCGGGTGTGAAGTTTGGTCAGCAGGCTCGCAAGCAGTTCGGTCTGTGCGTCCGTACTGAGGTCGGTAACGACACCGAGTTTGAGGAGCATGGCTATCAGCTGCACCTGGTTTACGGTTGCTCCGCTTCTCCCAGTGAGCGTAGTTATCAGACCATCAACGACTCTCCCGAGGCCATTACGTTCTCTTGGGAGATCGATACCATTCCTGCGGCCGTCCCCGATGCTCTGGGTGCTAAGCCTGTCGCTTGCATCACCATCGACACTACTCTGCTGGACGCCGCCGGTAAGACCAAGCTCGCGGCCCTGGAGGCTAAGCTCTATGGTACTGATAAGGACGAGCCTTACCTGCCTCTGCCCGAGGAAGTATGCACCACCATGGGCTGGACCGCCCCGTCGCCCTAAACAACGAGGGCCAGGGCTAATTTTATTAGCAACCAAAATGGAGGAGGGCTCTTAATCGGGTCCTCCTTTTCTTTTAAGAAAGGAGAAAATTCAAAATGCATAAAGAAGTAATCACTTACACCGATTACAATGGCGTTGAACGTACCGAGGCTTTTTATTTCAACATGAATGAGGCCGAACTGATCGAGATGCAGTACGGTACGGCTGGCGGTCTTGACCAGACCATTAAGAAGATCATCAGCACCAAGGATGAAGGCGCGCTCATTAATATCTTCAAGAAGCTCGTTCTGGATGCTTATGGCGAGAAGAGCAACGATGGCCGCCGGTTTATCAAGGAGGTCGACGGTCGCCGTCTGGCGGACGAATTCAAGCAGACTCCGGCGTATCCGATTCTGTTCATGAAGCTCGCTACCAATGATGAGGCCGCTTCCAAATTCGTAAATGAGATTGTTCCGAGCTCTGTTGCCAAGGAAATCGAAAAGCAGCCGAAGCTCGCTGAAGTCCTTACCGACGTGTAAAGGCAAAGGAGTCACGGATGCTCCATATAGAAGTTCCGAAACGTGAGCTCTGGGATGAGCGGCTGGAGGAATTCGTTCAATTTCCAGGGCAAAAGCTCCAGCTAGAGCACTCGCTTGTATCTGTCCAAAAGTGGGAAGCGAAATGGAATCGGCCCTTCTTGACTCAGGAGCCAAAAACCATTGAGCAAACACTTGACTACATACGATGCATGACACTTACTCAAAATCCCAGACCAGATACGTATTTGTATCTGACTCCCGAGAATATTACGGCTATCGACGATTATATAGACGCCCCTATGACTGCCACCACTTTTTCTGAGATTCAGGAAGGCGGAAAATGGAAGGGGCGACATGAAATCATAACGGCCGAACTCATCTATTACTGGATGATAGTGAACAACATTCCATTTGAATGCAAGAAATGGCATTTAAATTCGCTGCTGACTCTGATCCGGGTGTGCTCAATTAAGAACGCTCCGCAGAAGAAGATGAGTAAACGGGAAATCGCGAAACAAAACGCAGCGCTTAATGCTGCCCGACTTAAACGGTATAACACTAAGGGGTGACAAAAGCCGATGGTGCGACTCACCGCAAAGGGTGACTTTTCGAAGACGTTCAAGTTTTTGGAAGGGGCTAGAAACCTCTTTCATATTCCAACAATCCTTGAAAAGTATGGCCGAATGGGTGTTGAGGCACTATCGGCTGCCACTCCGAGAGACACGGGCTTGACCGCTGATTCTTGGTACTACGAAGTCCGAGAATCGAAAGATCGGTACGAGCTCGTGTTTTTAAACTCGAATGTTAATAAAGGCGTTCCGATCGCCATTATTTTGCAATATGGCCACGGTACTCGAAACGGCGGATACGTGCAGGGAAGAGACTATATCAATCCTGCGCTTCAACCGATTTTCGACGAATTGGCCGAAAAAGTCTGGAAGGAGGTTGATGGGCATTGAGCAAAACAGTTGACGAAAGAGTAGTGTCGATGCGGTTCGACAACGAGAATTTCGAAAGAAATGCTCAGCAAAGTCTCTCTACTCTTGAAAAACTTAAGAATGCTCTTAGTTTCAAAGGTGCTGCCGATGGGCTCAAAAATGTCGACGCTGCTTCCAGATCCGTCAACATGTCCGGACTCGCCGCTGGCGTAGAGACGGTTAATGCTAAATTCTCTGCATTAGAGGTAATTGGCGTCACTGCTCTTGCCAGAATCACCAATCAGGCGATGGCCGCTGGCGAGCAGCTTGCCAAATCTCTTTCCGTAGATCAGATCACTGCCGGTTGGTCAAAATACGCTGAAAAGACGACTGCAGTTCAGACAATCATGGCTGCGACCTCGAGCGTATATAGCGACACCGAGGAGCAAATGGCGGCCGTTAACGCTCAGCTTGAAAAGCTCAGTTGGTTTACCGATGAGACCTCCTACAACTTTGTGGATATGGTCAGTAACATCGGCAAATTCACCTCAAATAACATCGGCCTCGAAGAGTCGGTCACGGCCATGCAGGGCATCGCAAACTGGGCAGCTATTTCTGGTGCAAATGCTACTGAAGCCAGCCGAGCCATGTATAACTTGTCTCAGGCGATTGGTGTTGGCGCAGTCACTGCTGTTGACTGGCGATCTATCGAGAACGCGAATATGGCCACTGCCGAGTTTAAACAGACCGCTATCGATACGGCGCTCGCTCTTGGCACTCTGAAAAAGGCCGGCGATGGCACGATCCAGACCATGGACGGTAATGCCGTTTCCGTTTCGAATTTCAGAGAGGCACTTTCTGATAAATGGTTTACAAACGATGTTCTCACTCAAACTCTTCAGCAATACGGCGCGTTTACCGACAAACTGAATAAGGCTTTCAATGAAACTGGGAAGCTTACTTCCGAGCTTCTTGAGGACATCGATGCGTATAAAGACGAAACTTTGGACCTCGACGCTGCTGCCGAGGGCGCCGCTGTAACGGCCGAAAGATATGGCCAGATTCTTGCCGAGCTTGGCGATAAGTCCATGGAATTCGGCATGAAGACCTTCAAGGCTGCTCAGGAGACCAAGACCTTCGCCGAAGTCATTGACTATACGAGGGATGCAGTCAGCAGCAACTGGATGAACATTTTCGAGTCCATCTTCGGCGATTATACGCATGCAAAGAAGTTCTGGACCGGCATGTCCGAGGACTTCTACACTCTATTTGTAGAACCTCTTGAAAACCTCGGTTCCATTGTCGAAGAAGCTTTCGGCTCTAAGTGGGACAAGCTTACTGGCAAGATCGAAAAAGCCGGCATCTCCGTCGATCAGTTTGAATCGAGTATTAGAGATGTGGCCGGAACTAAATACGTAGATCAGATGATCGAAAAGTATGGTTCTCTTGAAAGTGCCATTAGTGGTGGCGCATTCTCTGGTCGTGGTATTCTAAAGACAGCGCTTGAGCGGCTTATAAAGCCTGCGCTCGAAACCGGGGCTGCAATCGAAACGGTTACCCAAAAAGTTGTCGACTTTGAAGAGGTCGTTAACCGCGTCATTCGAGGCGATTTCGGTAATGGCCAAGCTCGTATCGAGGCTCTGACCAAAGCCGGATACGATTATGCGACTGTTCAGGACCTCGTCAATAAGACAATGTGGGGCCAGACGGTCGATTATAAGAAGCTCATCGAAGTTCAAGGTGAAGCTGTCGGGCTCACTGACGAGCAGATCGCTAAGCTTCAGGATCTTTGCGACGAAGAGGGAAATCTCAGTGAAGAGACTCTGAAACTGCTCGGGCTCGTGCAGAGAAAAAGCGGTCGTGAGCTTTTCACTGAATCGATTCAAAATGGCATCCAAATTCTAATTCGTTCAATCGGACTCCTCAAAGGCGCTTGGGGCGAAGTATTTAATTACGACCGTGCTGAGCTGCTCTATACGATTCTCGATCGCATTCATTCCTTCTCCGAGGGCGCATTGAATCGTCTCGATGCCAACGCTGACGCCATTACGAGAACGTTCAAGGGATTGTTTAACGTTCTTGACCTGATTGTTAAGACCGTTAAAGCTCCGTTCAAACTCGCATTCAATGTGGCCAATAGAGTCCTGTCTAGATTTAATCTAAGCATATGGGATATTACTGCGGCGGTTGGTGACTGGCTCTCTAATATTCATGACGTAATTCTTGGAAACGTTGAAGCTAATGGCATTCTCGAAAACATAGTCAATACTATTGCCAGATTCATTGGCATTCTTATTGAATTCGGCAGAAAGATGGGCGTCGTCGAGAAGGCCCATAAGATATTTGAGAAGTTCAGTGAAGTCGTCTCAAATGTCAGAAAAGCTGTATCTGATTTCTTTGGAAAAGCCGGTACTAAGTTCGGCGAGTTTATCGATCGCTGGAAAGACGTTGACAAGATCGATCTTGAGACATTCAAGAAGATGCTCAAGGATCTCAAGGAGAATTTCATTGATGTTCTCTTCGACTTCGATCTTGAAGAGATTAAGCAGAAAGTCGCTGATGCTGGCTCCGCTGTGGTCGGTGGATTTGGTCTCGCATTTGAGAACATTAAATCCTCTCCGATCGCCTCTGCCCTCTCCAGATTGTTCGGTGGCGTTCAGGACTATATTAAAAATGGTCTCGACTGGGGCGACATTATTGCTGGCACCGTCGCCGGTATTGATGTTTATGCCGTTCTCAAGATCGTGAAACTTCTTGGCAGTGTCTCCGATTTGGCTGGCGCTGCTGAAAAGATGATGGCCGCAGTTACTGGCGCATTCTCCAGCGTGAAAGGCTTCCTCAAGGGAATCGTGCGCAGCATTAACATTCGTCTCATCATCAACATCGCGCTTGCTATGGCTATTCTCGCAGCATCACTGATCGGTCTGGCCATAGCGTTCCAAAAGATTGGCAAAGAAGATATGACAGCCGCCCTTGACGCGCTTCAAAGAATGGCATTGATTCTTGCCGGTCTTGCTCTCGCAGTAGGCGTGATGAATAAATTGTCGAGCGGCTTAGATGGCGGTATCGGCGTCGGCGGAGTGATTCTCGCTATTGCCGCGTCGCTGTTCTTAATCGTCAAAGCGCTTAAAACCATGGAGTCGCTTGACGCATCCAGAGTCACCCAGAACATGCATGCTCTCGAAGAGATGCTGTTCGCGTTTGCCGCGGTTGTCGTTGCGTTTATCGCTGTTTCTGCTGGTTTGCAGAAAGCTGGACTTGATGGGAAACTCCAAGTGGGCGGCGCCCTATTCGGAATTCTGGCGTTGGCGGTTGCGCTGGCGATTACTGTCAGAACTCTTATCAAAATTCAAAAAAACCTTTCCGGCTTCAAGTTTAAGGACTTCGCTGGAGCATTTCTTGGGATATTTGCCGCTTTGGCTGCTGTCGCTGCCGCGGCGATTCCGTTTATGCTCGGTGGTGCCGGAATGGGCTTCGGCTTACTTGCTGCGGTTGCTTCTTTGTATGTTCTGATTGAGGCGATTGAAAAGATTGCTGACTTCGATGTTTCGAAGGTCACTAAGAACATCAGTGCATTCATCGCGGTCTTCGTTATGCTTCGTGTTCTTATGGGCATGACGAGATTTGCCGGCCCGAACGGTCGTGCTGGTGGCGCCGCTGTTGTGCAAATGGCAGCCGCGTTGCTTATCATCACGATTGCTATGAAGCAGATCGCAGACATGGACCAGGCTGGGCTAGAGAAGGCCGTGAAGGTCGTCTCTATTCTTATGGCGGTTATGGGCGGCGTGATGGCTTTGACCGGGCTCGCAGGCCCTGATGCCACAAAAGCTGGTATTGCGCTTATCATGATGTCTGTGGCTATTGGCATTATCGTTGGCATCATGTATCTTCTTGCGCTACTTGCAAAGAACGACCCCGAAGGCTTCAACAAAGCACTCTTTGCAGTCACGACTATCGGCCTTATATTTGCGGCTATTATTAAGGCTGGATCTAAGTTCGACGCCTCGAAGGGACTGCTCAAGACTATTGCTCTGGCTCTAACCGTCATCGTCGCTTTGGCAGGTATTCTCTACGCTCTCGGAACTTTCAAAGACCCGAGCGCACTTATGAACGCGGCTATGGCTCTTACGATGGTTAGTGGCATGTTTGCAGTGTTGATGTATGTCGCCAAATTGGCGAATGTTACTCCTGCTGCGCTTACTGCCATTGGCTCTCTTGTTCTCGTTATCGCAGGTTTGGCTGCGGTTCTTACGTTGATGGCGGAATTGGCGCCAGAATCAGTGCTTCCTTCTGCAGAGGCGCTTTCGCTCCTTCTTCTGGCATTGTCCGGCGCGATGTTTGTTCTTGCTCAGATCGGTCCGAAAGCGGTACTGGCAGAACAGGCGGCTCTTTCGCTTGGCAAAATTGTCTTAGCGCTTGGTATCGTAATGGCTGCGCTCGGGGCTTTGGTTACTGAATTCCCGCAGATTCAAACATTCCTTGAAGCTGGTCTCCCCGTGCTTGAGTTGCTCGGCGAAGGCATTGGCAGATTCGTTGGTGGTATAATTGGCGGAATTGGCGTTTCTGTCATGTACGCTTTTAAGCTCATGGGGACGATATTTGCCGAAGCTGTAGAATCATGGAAACCCGGACTCGAGTCGCTTAGCAAAGTTGATGACGGCGCGCTTCAAGGAGCCAAGCTGATTGCGGAAACCATGGCACTCCTTGCTGGTGCCAGCATCCTCGAGAGGATTGCGTCGTTCCTGCATCTCGGCAAGAATCCCCTTGCAAAATTTGGCGAGTTTGTGAAAGAGTTCGCCGGATCGCTTGTCGGGTTCCCGAGTGTTAATACTACTGACACTGCCAACGCTCTTAGAGCGGCCAACGTTGGAAAAGAGTTTGCAGAAATAGCTGGCTCTATTCCGAGAACTGGCGGTCTGTTCCAGGCAATAGCTGGCGAGAAAAACTTGGGCGAGTTCGGCAATCAAATCAGAGAACTTGCGGCAAAAGTTCGTAGATTTCCTGCAGTAACGGACACTGATAAAACCAATGCCGTTAATGCTGCTGCTCTTGCATCTGAGTTCCTGACTTTAGCTGGTTCTATTCCCAGCACCAAAGGCTTGATGCCACTTATATTTGGCATGCAGGACATTGGGAAATTTGGGATACAGATACGAACTCTCGCCGAAAGTGTTAACAAGTTTCCGCCAATAACAGACGACGATATCGATAATGCTGGTCGTGCTGCCGAGTTGGGTTTGAAGATGACTGAACTTGCAGCTCAAGCACCTGGGACTAACGGTCTTTGGCAAAATATTTTCGGCGGCGAAACGGATCTTGGCGCATTTGGCAAAAGCATTAGCACATTTGCCACCGCAATTAGCAGCCTTACCGAAATTCCTGAGGCAGCGGTCGACAGTTTGAGTTCTCTCGTTGGCTGTGTACGTTCCGCAACGGCTATCGCAAATATGGTTTCCGGCTCTGAAGAGCAAATCGCGACCGCAGCTGCTAGTACGTTCTTGAATTCTAGCAAGGGCGGTTTTGTAGCAAGACTCACCAATGTTATTCCGAGGTTTTCTGGTTTGGCCGATGAAATCAACAAGGTCGACTGGGCGAGCACCAATACTTCTATCGAGAAGATGCGCTCTACCGTCACAACCTTGTCTGAAATCATCTCCAGCGCGACTTCTTCTGATGGCGAGAACCTTGCCAGTATGACGGAGTCGTTTAAGAGCTTCGCCAAAAATGGTCTCGCTGCCTTCGCCGAAGGATTCGCCGAGGATGACGGGACTATCGCCGCGGGCATTGAGGAAATGATCGCAGTGGCCCTTGAAGCTTTCAGTGAGCAGCAGGGCAAATTCAGATCCGCTGGTAAAGATCTTATCGCCAAGGTAAGAGCGGGCGTGGCTGGTTACAGCACTTCCAGTTTCAAAACTGCGTTCACGTCTAAATTGTCTGCTGCGGTCAATGCGATTCGCAATTATTACTACCAGTTCAGCTCTGCGGGTTCCTATCTCGGCGACGGCCTGGTGTCTGGTATCAACGCCAAGCAGCAAGAGGTCTATCAGGCTGGCTTCAACCTTGGTAAGAAATCTCTCGAAGGCTATGAAGCTGCCACTGACGAGAGCTCCCCATCCAAAGAAGCTCGTATCAGAGGTAGATATTTCGGCGAAGGTCTTGCTATCGGCATGAATGACTATGCTAACGCTGTC
>Ga0326512_10001611_pt1 | contig 17166 bp, 28 predicted proteins | sample 1_2617_0518_D_FD_203652 | JGI IMG/M metagenome (GOLD analysis project Ga0326512, IMG submission 203652) | Bovine rumen microbial communities from UC Davis, California, United States - 1_2617_0518 | ecosystem: Host-associated > Mammals > Digestive system > Stomach > Rumen | place: USA... | reverse complement strand
ACGTGCAGGTGTTGCACAGTTATCTAAGCAGATGTACGATGCTATGATTAGTTCGTACGAAATGGTTGAGAAAGATTTACCTTCCTCTTTAACTGAGGACCAGAAGCGTGAAATCTTTACTTCAATATTCAATACATCTTTACAGACACAGTCACAGTTGTTACAAGCAACTATGACTGATGTACAGAATAAAGTTAAAGATAGAGACAAGGTATTACAGATGGCCAAGGAGGTACATGATGCCAGAAACAAAGGATGATCTTTCTTATCTTGAAGTTGGTGATCAGGATAAAAAGGTACTGAAGAATCTTGCTGACATGGGCGAGCGTCTTAAGACACTAAGACTTAACATGCTTAACAAAGAAGCAGAGTTCGAACAGGCAAAGAAAGAGTATGAACACTTTGCTAATGTTATTCTGCCACAGGAAATGTTTAGTGTAGGTCTTACAAGTCTTACACTTGCTAATGGTGGACAGATTAATGTTCAGCATAAGTATTACTGTCAGCCTAATAAAAATGATGCAGACCGTAAGACTATGTCTGACTGGTTGCGCAAGAATCAGGGTGAACATCTTATCAAATCTATTGCTAGTGTTGATGCAGCAGATGTTGATAAGCTTAAAGATAGTGGAATACCATACACTGAAAAGAATGATATTAATACTAATAGTCTTAAAGCATTTTTAATGGATGGTCTTGGTCTTAAGGGTGGTGTTCAGAAGTTTACTGTTGAAGATATCCCTGCATGTATTCACTTCCAGGAAGTATCTTTTGCAGAATTAACTATGCCAGATGAAGGAGGAAAGTAATGACTGAGAAGAAAGCGACTGTAGATGTACAGGTACTTATGGAAGTAGAGATCGGGTACAAGAGTGACAGCTGCGACAATGATATTGTAAAGATTACTTTCAATATGACCGATGTGCCTGTAGATGCAAATGATGAGATGATTAAGTTGTCAGCCTCATCTAATATTGCAGATGACCTTGACAAGGGTACTGGTACAATTAAAGCAGTGGACACTGAAGGAAACAGAGTTTGTATCATTGCTATCAGTGATATCAGAAAGTTTACAATATTAAACATTGAACTCAAGAAGGGGGAATAACTATGAGTAGCAAAGCAAAGAGAGTAGCAGACGGTATCCAGCGCCCAGAACAGAAGCGCACTGTAACAGTACGGTTCAGTCTTAACTTACACTGGTACAATCCTGAAGTAAACCTGTTGAAAGATACATTTGTAAATGTAGGTGGTGTCGATGAGTTTACAAAAGACGATGACCCACTTATCAAGCTCACTGCAGAACAGCAGCTTATTAATGTAATCAATTCAAGATTGTATCTTGAACTCTATGAACCTGGTAAGAGTATGAAAGACTCTGAGCCTGCATTCTTTAACCTTACAAAGGTAGATGTAATTGAAATCAAAGATGTAAGTATAGCATAAGGAAGTCGACATGACTGAACAAGAGCTTCATGATAATGTTTACGGGATAACATATCAGTCAGCAGAACAACAGATGCAAATACTGAATGGTGATATTAAATTGCAAGAAGGTCAGGGATTCGCTGACGCTGCACATGCCGCTGAGTGGGCACATGATCATCAGTTAGACAAGCTGTTGTTTAGTAACATGTCGCATAAGTTCTTCTACGTCTCTCATAAAGGAGAGGTAATGACTGCAGTATCGTTTGATGCATACTACGGTAACATTCTCTTTTATGAAGAGAGACAGGGAAATAAACTTATGCGAAAGAACTGGGCACCAAAGGGATATGAGTATTATGATAAGGCATATATTGCAGCTGAGCAGTCTGACGGTATACATCGTCCTCTTTATTATAGGGACTATACAGTACCGTCAGGCTATTACAATGTTGAGAGAGATGCATTCAATGTTGCGAAGCCGTTCCCGGTATTCGCCAAAGAAACGGGACGAGATACTTCGCACCTGTACACGTATATTGAGCACATTGCTGGTGAGTGTGCTATGTGGTTGCTTGCTTGGCTTCGTGCTAAGCTTCTGTATCCTACTGTAAAAACACAGGTTGTACCAATCATTGTGTCTCGTGCACAAGGATCTGGTAAGACAACGTTTGCGGAGGTTATATGCAAGGGATTGTTTGGCAAAGAGAACGTGATTGTATCGGATCAATACGATTCTACAGCCCGTTTCAACGCGGACTATGCAGATGCTCTTATTGTGTGTCAAGAGGAGAAGGAATTAGAAGACCGAAGAAATCCCGCTGGCGCCCTGAAATCACGTGCTACTGCTACTACGATTCGCAAGGAATTGAAAGGTGTAGACCCGATATATCAAGAAAGCTATACAGACTTTATCATGACAACAAATAAAGATGTGCCTATAAAGTTTGATGGTAGGGAAGATCAACGAAGGTTTATGATTATGGAAGCAGACGAACATTTCACACGTAAAGAATCACAGCTTGCTGACGAAGTATTCACAAAGCTTTATGGTTTTGATGCTGAGTATAGACAGGTTGGTACACCGTTCCAGGATGATGCAGATCTTATTGCTCAATTTAAACATGAGCTATTTACTCGTGCTGATATAGCAGCAGTGAAACTTAGAAACTTTCCTAAGACTGCAGCCTATAATAAGTGTTTCACTATGCCACGTACTTCAGAAGCATCTGAGATTGAAAGTATTATGCGTGCACTTGCACCGTTCATCAAGGCAAGTCTTGAACAGAATAAAGTTGTTCTTGAGCTTGAGGATGAGAAGCTTGGTAACATTATCAGCTTCACAGGTGCTATGCAGTATGTACCGGCATTCAAAGAGCATGCCAAGTTTATTGCTTTGTGTAGACCACTTGTGTTCTATGAAGCAAGTACACAGAAACCATTTGCTCATTCAACTACTGAACGTGGTATATATGACTGTGGTCCGTGGTTACTTGCAGAGTATGGTATAGCAATCATTCCAGATATGGATCCTTTGATTGGTGGCTTTACTAATGTACAAGGTAGATACAGAACAGCTCCTACCGCAAAGTTCTGTCTTGTAGAAGATGTGCATCGTAATCCTGTTGGTAAGATAGAAACTACTGAACCTACTTTAAAGACCACACCTAAACGTGAAGGTGAACGGTTACGTGTAGACCGTAACTTTAAGGTATGTGCAGATGGTTGTTTTGAGACAGTAAATGAAATGAAACCTGGTATCAAGACACTTACTAACAAGAGTCAGAATGTACAGTATATGGATACGTTCTTACTTGAGTCTGATGAACCATCAGCGCTTCAAAGAAAACAGGAAGAGCAACGGGCTAAGGAATACATAGATAAGAATGGCGAAGGTGCAACGATTAAAGCACAGGACCTTTATAAAGAACGGCTTAAGACTTCTTATAATGAAAGCATGAAGCTGTTCAATCAGGGTATTGTTGCTCGTGTTGTATATTCAGGTGCCAAGTCTTATCATTTGCTTGTCCGTGTTGCTGACCCGCCATACACTATTGAAGAGTATAAGTGGTTGCATGCTTATCTGTGTACTACTATAAGTAGTGTACTCGTGTTTGATGAAAGCACAGCAGACCCTGCAAGGCTTACAAGATCACCGTTGACAATGCCTCGTGTAACAGCAGCATATAATTTACTTGTTGAAGGTGAGCAGAAGCTTGTCGCAGAAGACTGGCGACATGTATATACTATTGATTGGAGACCATTATATGTACAATGGCAAAATAGACCACTCACAGAGATTGAAAAGCGACATGGTAAACCACTCTACCCAACACGTAAAGAGTATCAAGACGCAGCGGGAGACATCATTACTGGACGCTTCTGGTCGGCTAAAGAGTACGATGGTGACAGACAAAGGTTGTTCTTCCCAACGTATCGTTTACTCAGGGTTCTTGGGTATAGTCACGATGATATTTGGAAAGATATGATTCCTAAAGGACTTGTGAACTATAAGAAGAAGAGTGAGATTGGTTACTGGCAATCACGTGCATCATCAGCATTGATACAGCAGATGGATGCAGAGATTGATGAGTACAATGAACAGTGGGAGAATAAAGAATGAGTGATCCAATAAAGTATGATGACCCAGTCTGGGACTATTTACTTGCTACAAAGATTCAACCTTACATAGAACCTGCTAGAAAGTTCTGGGCTGATATAGAAAATATACATGTTATAGGTACAGGTGTATATCCTATAACAGGTGATGATGTTCCACCAGGGTTTATGTATCGTATGACTAATACTCCGGTACGTTCACCAATTAAACATGTGCAAGTATTTCCTTTTGTACCTGTATCATATCTTAATATTACAGGTGTAGCGGGTGGTGCAACTAAAATGATCCAGCGTGTATGTGCAGGTGACAGATTGACTATTGAAGAGTTTACTCTTGTAGAGAAATCTAATCTGCCATCTACATACAATCAAGGGCAGTTCATTGCTATAGTACCTACAGATGTTCTAAGAGGTGCTAGAACACTTGGTAAATGGATATACTGTACAATACCTGAGATGATGAGTGTGGCTCAAGGTATTATTCCTAAAACACTCGAAGCGAAAATGTTAAAGCAATTATAAACATTTTCAATTGAAACTTGTATATTTACCAGTACTCTGGTATAATATAATTATACTATTTATAGGAGGCCAACACTATGGCTAAAACATCAACTGCAAAATCTGCAGCATCGGAACTTATGACAGAAGACATGAGCTTTATGGACGGGTATGAAGGACAGGGTCTTGACACTATTGGTGCCAATGAACAGTCAACCGCATATCTCAGTATGATCCAGCCAGGATCTCAGTATGAAGATGACGAGAGCCCAGCTGGAACTTGGCGTAACACTGCGACAGGTGAAAACTATGGTCCAAGTGTTAGAGTAGTACCACTTGCATTCCGTACAATCTGGAGTGAACGTCAGACAGAAGAACCTTTTGCAACTGTAGGTCGTTACGCACCAGGCAGTATCGAAGTAACAGTTCAGCAGCCTAAGTCAGGTAAGGGTTATCCTAAGATGATCAATCCTGAAACAGGTAACGAAGTACAGGAACTTTACATTTATGCAGTAATGTTGCCTGACCATCCGGAAGCTGGAGTACTTTACTTCAATCCAACAGTTGGTTCTATGCGTGCTTGTAAATCTTGGAACACACAGCTTAAAACTGCACTCCTTCCAAATGGAGCACATGCACCAATCTTTGGATTTACATGGGACCTCAACCTTGAGCTTGTTCCAAATCCAAAGAAACAGTCAGAAAAGATTGCACGCTTTACTCGTGTAAACAAAGACACAGTTATTCCAAAGGAATTCTTCCTGGATACTGTAAAACCTCAGCTTGACTTCGTAGCTAAGGAAGTATTGTCAATCACAGAAAGCATTGAAGCTTCTGGAGATGACGACTAATAAGTAAATTTGCCGGTATACTAGATAGTTTAACATGTGCACCACCGACGCGTTATGCGGGAGCGGGAGATTAAATAAAGCAGCTCTCATGTAAGTGGGAGAAAAGAGTTAAACGAGTCTAGTTACCGGCTTTTTTATCTGAGGTGAATTATGGGTATGATGCATTTAATGACTGATGATGCCCCTGGTAGAAAAGATGATGATGGTAAACTCCGATACGATTTATTGGATGTGGATTTTGAAGAAGAGATGGCAAAGGTTATCACCTATGGAGCTACACACTATGCTCCTGAATCTTGGAAGAATGTCCCTGATGCAAAGAATAGATACTACGCCGCCCTTAGGCGACATGTGGCTGCAGTACGCAAAGGAGAATTCGTCAATGATAAAGACGGTGGTGTTAGCCACTTTGCACAGATCGCAATCAACGCAATGTTCTTGTATGTACTTGAAACCAAAATGGAGGACAAATAATGGCAGACTTAAGTAATTATTGCTTTACTGGTAGACTTGGTGCAGATGCACAGGTAAAGACTATCAATGATAAAAAACTTCTTGAAGTATCTGTTGCTGTAAACACAGGTTATGGTAATAACAAAAAGACAACCTGGTACAAGATTAAAGTATGGGGTAACAGAGCAGACACACTTGCCCCAATGCTTTTAAAGGGTTGTGCTATTGCAGGCTGTGGTGAACTGTCTACTAATGAGTGGGATGGTAATGATGGTAAGCATCACACAGACCTTGAGATTACTTGTAATGTAATCAACTTACTTCCTTCTGGTAAGAAGCCTGAAGATACCGACTCTTCAAAAGAAATTGGTACTGATGGACAGGTTGTTTATTAGTAGACTTTAAGCAGGTGTGACTAGCCTAAAGTAGTCAGTGTCCTGTAGTGTAATGGTAGCACATCAGCTTTTGGTGCTGAGCGTACAGGTTCGAATCCTGTCAGGACAGTTCAAGCATACTTGTTATGTTTGCCATGCATACTTTTAAAGAGTATGTCAGAAACTCTCTCCAAGGGAAGGAATCCTCCGAGTCTAATGGGCACAGAGGTTGGTCAACTGCGTGACCGGAATGCAGTAAGCGAAAGCGAGTCACTCTAGGTTCATAACACTTTCCTAGAGTGGCGATTTTATTTTATTATTAGGAGGCCAGCTATGGAGGAAATAGCACAACAGTTCAAAGAAGAATTACAAGAACTTCTTGACAGATATAAAGATAAAATGTCTACCCCACAAATAATGCGTATCGCGCAGCCTGTCTTTAAGCATACAATCGGATTCAAAGACAACCCAGAAAGGTTTAATTTTTCAGAAGAATATCTTAAGCAGATAATGAACTCAGGGCCAAGCTTTCTGGAGCAACATGCCTTAAAAGGAGAATTTTATGACAGCAAAAACAAAAATAATAATTGCTAAGTGTATTGTTTTTCCTGTTTATCTTATAACAATGCCTATAACTTTTATTGTTGGTGGAGTTAGAGGAATAATTGAAACATGGAAAATGTTCATAGAGACTGACAGCGAAGAGGTGAAGAAATGCATAGATTGATAGCAATGGACGTTGAGACGTCTGGTGATTACTTAAGGGATCCTGATGCACAGATCTTATGTTGTGGTGCACATGGCGAGGGTATAAGCAAGGTATTTGACTTTGATGACCCTAATCAAGTGAGAGAATGTTGTGACATTGTAGCTGACCCAGATGTAGATATTATCTGGCATAACTGCTTATTTGACAATGGCTGGTTCTATATTAAGTATGACACAATGCCACAAGGTGTTATACATGATACAATGACACGAGCAGCATTGATTGATGAGTATGCACCTCTTGCTCTTGATGAGTGTTGTAAGCGTGCAAGAATACTAGGTAAAAATAAATCAGAAACAATTGAAGCATGGTTTGAAAACTGGCAGAAGAAAATGAAGGGCTGTGCTAAAGGATTAAAGAAAGGTATGGTCCAGGATAATCAGGTCTTTAATCCTGATACAGGTGAGCCTTGTGACCTTACAGACGGTGAGATGACTGCGCTGATTGCTGATGCCTGGAAAGGTGATGTGTGGGACAATGCTTTGTTCTTGTGGCGAGAGTTCCCTGAGTTCAAAGAGAACATGATGAAATACAACTTGCAGGACTGTAAAGCAACATACAATCTTTTTCATGCTCAGGAAAAGCAGATGAAGAACCTGCAGAACGTTTATGATATGGAATGCAGACTTATACCTATACTTCTTAGAATGAAGAAAGTAGGTATAAGATTTGACACTAAACGTGCTGATGAACTTATTGAAAAAGTATCTGCAAAAGAACAGGAAGTAGAGAAGAACCTTATCAAACGTTTCGGTATTAATGGTGAAATCATTAATAGTTCAAAGAAGCTTGGTGAAGCACTTAATGCTATGGGTATCAAGTCACCAGTCAAGACTCCAACTGGTAATCAGTCCTGGGCTGAAGGTGCTTTGGTCCGTATTCATCATCCGATTATACCTGTTATATTCGAATACAAAAACTACCATTCTATCTTAAGTAAATTCTTACAGGGTTCTTTAACACGTTCAGTTATTGATGGCCGTATACACTGTGACTTCTTACCTATGCTTCGTGAAGAGGGCGGTGGTGGTACGGTTACAGGACGCTTCTCCTGTATGCGACCTAACTTACAGCAGATCCCAGCACGTAACAAAGGCCACGGCGAAGACTTCTCACAGGACATGCGAGCACTGTTCTTACCAGAAGAAGGACAGATGTTAGCTGCTGATGACTACTCACAGATTGAAGCAGTATTACTTGCACACTTTGCTAAAGGTCCACAGGCTGAATGGTTCCGTGAACAGATGCGTGAAGGTAAAGATCTTCATAACATTGTAATGGGTATGACTGGTATTACATACAGACCAGTTGTTAAGACATTCAACTATGGCTGTATCTATGGTATGGGCTGGCAGACAGCAATGGAAAAGAACTATAACCTGTTCGAGAAACTTGCTAAAGAAGAAGGTAAAGACATTGAAACGTTTACCAAAGAGATATATAACAACTATCATGCTAAGTTCCCGGTTGTACGAGACACAATGAAAGTATATCAGGAAGTTGCTAAGCTTCAGGGATTCATTGATACAATGGGTGGCAGACGTTTACATAAGCCTAAAGCAGTGTATGACCCTGCAACAGGTAAAGTAAATGATTATCTGTACAAGATGCTTAATAAACTTATCCAGGGAACAGCAGCTGATATTCTCAAGCAAGCATTACTTACTGCTTATGATGCAGGTATATATGATGTGCTCACATTACATCTGCTTGTACACGATGAGCAGGTTAACTCTGTACCGTTCACGAAAGCAGGTACTGAGGCAGCAGTAGAACTCCAGCACATCATGGGCAATGTGTATAAAGACAGGTTGCTTGTACCGATTAAAGCATCTTGTGAGCTCGGTCCTAACTGGGGATACTGGTCTGATGATATATATCTGGAAATGCAGAAAGGTAACTTTGACCCTGCATTCTTTGATAAAGATTATAAGGAGACACACTAATGAAACTATTAAAGCTTTTATTTTTATTCTTGTGGCAGTTGCCACAGAACATTATAGGTGGTATATGTAGTATCAGCGCTGAAAGATATAACCCTTACTATACGAAAGATGGTAACTTGGTTACAGTATACTTTAAGAAGTGGTTCAGATCTGGTGTGTCACTTGGTGATACAATTATACTTGATAACATATATGATCGTGTGCCAGATAAAACATTATTTAATACTATATACCATGAGCATGGCCATCAGATACAGTCAAGAATACTTGGCCCATTATACTTACCAACAATTGGTTTATTGTCATTACTCGGTAATATAGTATTCAGGATCTTTAAGATTAAATCTAAGTACTATTATAAATTGCCTTGGGAAGCCTGGGCAGATAAACTTGGAGGAGTGACACGTGGATAAGTATGCTGTTTATGGTATAGTTAATATGGATATAACTGTTAAAGCAGGTACTATAGAAACAAAAGGTCTTACGTTACGTGAGACATTCAATTTAGCATCACAGATATTTGTATACCCAGAAGGTATATACATAAGGAGGATATATGACAGTGAGATGTAAGTGTCTGATGCTTGGTCCTAATGGCATCAAGCCTGTGTACAAAACAAAAGAAGCAGCTTGTGCTGACGTTGCTTTACCAGATCGTTTAGTACTTAAGCCAGGTGAAATTAAAATGGTTGCATTGCAGATTGGTTTTGAAATACAGAACGGTTATAAAATTGTAATGTACCCTAGGTCAAGCCTCATGATTAAATATGGTATTGTACAGCCTACATCTATTATTGATTCTGATTATTCAGGTATGGAAGTGCATGCGCCATTATACAATACATCTAATAGACGCATCGAGTTACCTGCAGGTACTCGTGTAGCACAGATAGAGTGTGTACCAGTATGTGACTGTGCAGACTGGCCACATGAATCAACAGAAAGAACAGGTGGATTTGGTTCCACAGGGAGCAAGTAATGAAACTGATACCAATGTCAATTAAAGAAATGAGCTGTTATGCAACTGTACCAACAGAAGAAGCTCTGCTCATATTTATTGGTGAGTGTGCTGGTGAAGCATACAATAGTTCAAAAGACGCAGATGCCTGTATCAACCGTGCATTAGGCTGTATCAAGCGTGGACACCATTCAGTGTTTGAGCATATGAGTATTACACTTAAGTCTACAGTAGACCGTGGTACATCACATGCTCTTGTACGACACAGACACTGTGCCATTACACAGTCTTCTACTATCTATCAGAAGTTCCAGGAGATTGAAATCATTGAGCAGCCTGATGTAACAGAGTTTGAGCTTGAGTGTTACAGACACGATGAGATTGTATACCAGCAGTTACTTAACTATGGTAAAGCTCCGTCACGTGCCAGAGATGTATTGCCAACAGAACTTGCTACTAATGTTATCATTACAACAAACATGCGCCAGTGGATGTATATGCTTCAGAGACGCTGTGGTCCTGGTGACAGTGATAACATGCACAGATGGGACACTATGATACGTGCGTGGTTCGAAGAACATTATCCACGGCTCACAGCTGCATTTGATACATGGTATGAGAAACATCCACTATGATTCCTGTAGCTGAAGCTGTAAATAAGCTAAAACAGGCAGGTATAGACCATGATGCTAATCATCTTGCAGATGCAATGCGCTATGCTTTTCACTCTGCTTTTATGCATCTACCTGAGCAGAAGTCTTATGCCTGTGAGTGTAAGCGCTGTAACCTTACACATTATACAAGTTATAAAAGATTGAACTGTGAGTACTGTGGATGTGACTCAGATCAGTTTACATGTAGGGAATTAAAATAAAAACCCCGGTACCATGAAGGAGAACACAGTACCGGGGAAACCTTTTTCTTGGAGGAACAGGTTTAAGCTCTCCCGAGTTTTTCCAATAAATCTTCCCAGTTGTTCCTGTCTACATAGTATTCAGGACAACGTTTACCTGTCCAGTCGTAATGTCGTACGAGCGGAAGGTTAGGCATATATTTATCAAGCAATTCTTTTAATGTAGCAATAGACTTATCACTAAATTTTCCTTCTACATTTTCAGGTACTACTTCAATACCGATCGATGAGTAGTTTCCAGGACGACATCCTGCGTGCCATGCTGCTTTGTCCATTGGCCAGCACTGCAAGCATACATCATCTTTAATAATGAAGTGAGCAGATGGTTCGCCATGACTTTCAATCCAGTACCTGCGTACCTGCTCTGGTGTCTGTCCAGGATATGGACCAATCCAGTGGATTGTTACCGTACTTGCTTTACCATTGTCAAGACCATTGTGTGTGTTACACTTTGCTTCATCAGGTATATAGTCTACAATAAGCTTCATTACATTACTCCTTGCACAGCATTAGCAATGTTCTGTACAGAGTCACTAGGTTTACTAGTATTATGTAAATAATACTTTGCAAAATCAGCATCTGCATAGTCACCCAGCTCATCTCTCTCAAAACGATTATATTGTTCTATATCGTCTTTAAGGGAATCATCTAGCACTTTAATAAATGCTGCTTCGTCTTCTGGATCTGTATTAGGTCCTGTAAGTTTACTGACAAGCTTATCTATTTTTTTGAACACTGATTTTGGCAGTGTAAAACCCTCATCACCAAAACGTGACCCAAAGTAATCACGCATAATTTCATTACGCTTCTTTGCAACTGAATTATATATGAGGCCAGCTACAGCTAGCGGTGAAGGATAAAGTTCATTGTCGTCTAGGTCGTCATACTCAGTGTAGTATGTCGGTACATCATCATTATGTTCTTCAGGCTTAGTCTGCTGTTTATGAAGTGACGCTTCAAGTGCCTGCTGTATGTCTTGATTTTCGTTGTATCTGTTAGTCATGTCAAGTGTGCTTTTAAGTCCCATTGCGTTCCTCCTATTCTACCACCTGCTATCATGAGGAGTGTCTTTAAGACCCTCAAGAAGGTTGTCAAGACCTTCTGCCTGTCCTTCACCAAAATGGTCATCTTCTTCTAGGTCGTCATCGTCATCGTCATTAGAGTTTGAGCCTAGTAACTTATCCTGTAATGCAGGCATTCGTTTATTAAGCGACTCATCAGATTCCTGTGGTTCAGCTGTAACAGCATCAATCAATGCTTCATACCATTGCATAAGATTCTGAGTCATTGGGTTATTTTTATAATCTTCAGGTGCTGATTTAATTTTATCAAGTATAACTTTTGCCTGGTATAAGATGTCCTGTTCTAGTGCTTTTGTCATTTGTTCCTCCTATAGGAAATTAGTTTTACGTGTAAGCTCTAGGTATAACACTAATGCTATACCTGAAATCATTATAGCAAGTATTGATATAAGACTAATCAGTACCTTCTTCAATTGTCTGTTCTTCGTCTGTTCTATAACCAGCTGCTTGTAGCAATCGTCGTACTGCTGATTGATAGAGGTCAAGCTCTCGGATAATGTCTTCGATGTCTTTTCCCATTCCTGAGCTCTCTGTTGCGACACGGTCAAGTTCTCGGATACAATCCTCAATTGCTCTGTCACGAACTCTGATTCCTTCTTCAACTCTATCAATCTGTCTCTGATGCTCAAGTACTGACTGCTCAGAGTATCTTGTAGTAGTACAGGCACACAAGCACAGACAAACAATACCAATAAAAACTTTCTTAAGCATTTCATGCCTTCTCCTTCTGGTTCTTTTTACTGTATAGCTTGCGGATGCTTACCATACGTCCGATTATTTCGGCAGTCCATTTGTCCATACGTTCCTTGAACTCTGGTGTCTTGAACTGGTCCGGTGGATTAAATGAATAAACAAGTGACTGTATTTCCCACTGCTTGCTTTCAATATATTCGTCCGTGTTTTCAATATGATTATACATTATCCATTCCATAATCTTATCATATATACATTCAAGAATATACTTAGCATAGTACCCGTTATCACTTGGCTCTTCTACCATGGCAAGGATTTTATTCTCCAGTGCCATAGTAAACAGCTTTGCCTGATTAACCTGATTACGTACAACAGCTCGTTCATAATATGCCCTCTTGTCTTCACCACCGATAGCAATATGATCTGAGCTGATACGTATGTTCAGCACTTTAATCAGCACTGCAATTGCTACAATTAACAGGAGCACTGATGGAATGTTCTTGAGGAATGAGTCACTTGTAAGTATAGTTGCAATGCCATTCATACCACACTCCTAGAAGTAATTATTGACAATCGCTGTAGCTTCAGACGTTGTCATTGCTGTAGGACCAGCAGAAATATTATCAATTGCTGTAGCAATCTTCTGGTCTACAGTGTTACTGTCATCATAGTCTTCAAGTGCATCATCAACTGCATTGTCTACAACATGATTAATGTCAGATTCAATAAGTGCCAGCTTGTCATTGATAATACTATCTACAGCACTGTTTACAGCAGATGGAAGATCAGAGGCATTGAGTTTACTGTCCTCAACATTAGAGACTCTGTTCTCAAGCTCAGTAATAGCACTGTGATTGTTATTAGCAGTCTGTCGTGTCTGCTGAGCATAGGACTTATCAGCCTTCTCATTAAGGCCCTGGTTCATTTGTTCAACTGTAGCAGAGTTGTTTTCAAGGGCAGTGATTCTTTGACTGTGCTCGCTGATATTACTTTCTGCTCCAGTCAAACGACGCTCGTCAGCTGCCAGGTTGTTTGATAACTCCTGTACCTGAGAAGTGTTTGCTTTACTGTTTTCAAGACTGTTTGTTTTGGTCTTAAGCTGTGTGATGTCAGATGTATGCTGAGCAGCGGTTGTGTTTACTGACCCAACAATTCCATCAACCTCTGACTTGTCATACACCTCAACACCGTTCATTATTTTAAAGCTCATATTATTTCTCCTTAGGCAAACATTGCCTGTATCTCTGAAGTTGAAATAGGCTTGATTGGCATAAGATTTCCAATAAGCTTAATTGCACCTTCAACAGTTTTTGTGTTACCAATATCGTGCCAGACGATACTTGAGTTCTCTACTTCTGCGTAATAGTACTCTTCTGTGTCTTCCTGGTACGCAATATCACCATCAGATACATTAGTTGTAGTATCTGCTGTTCGTGCTGTAGCATCCGCATAAGTAAGATCAGCGAGCACTATATCCGGCTCAGCAGACAGGATCTTATTCTGTTTTGTAGGAATGTCAAGGTTCTGAAGTTTAGCATCTACTTCAGCAGATGTATCATAACCTGACAAATCTGTTGGTGGTATAGCATCAATCGCGTCATTGATCTTCTGTGTTACTTCAGCAGATGTATCATAATCTGACAAATCTGTTTTTGTACTTACAGCGAGAAGGTCAAACTTAAGTGACGGGTTCTGTGTAGTACCTACATTGATAACTACAATATTGATACCTTCAAGAGGTTCAATGTTTGCGCCATCAATAAAGTTTGCGTCTGTTGTAAATTTGTTTGTGATGTTGTATACCCAACCTGGCATTACTTCTGTGAGCTTTGTCCAGTTACCATTGATCTGTTGCCAAAGACCTACAGAATCAATAGCTGGGCTTGCTTTGTTAGCAGAAGCTAAGTAAGTGGTATCAGCATAAATAGCACTACCTTTCGGTGTGTAGATCTTAGATAACTTACTATTGAGCTTCTGACTCAGGGCTTGTGTGTAGGCATCTAATGCCTCTGGACTTACATACTTAGCTTCTGGCATAATTTACTCCTTAATTAAAATCCAATTGTAAGATAAAGATTTATCTATAACCTTAACAAGGTTAGTTTCCATTTTTCAAGGCTTGCACATAAGCTTTACACTGCTGTACAAGTGCCTTTGCCTGCTTACCGGTAAGAGGCTTAGATGTGTACTCAGTTACCTGTGAAATAATTGCATCTGAGTACCAGATACCACCACTAGCATTACTTGCAATTATTCTTCCAGTAGATGTGATACATAAGTCACTTAAAGAATCATTTGTCTTATTTGACTGTATCCAGTTTACTCCATTATTATCGGAGTATTGAACACCACGATACTCGATACCTGCAATAATTCTTTCAGTTGGTGTGACACATAAAGTGTATATATCTTTATTTAATAAGTTTGATGGCACCCATGTTTCACCATTATCGTCGGAGTACCAAACACCTGCTCCACCACCTGCAATGATTCTTCCAGTCAATGTTACGCATAAAGCTTTCCAGGTGCCAGATGTCATATTTGACTGTGTCCAGTTTAAACCATTATCATCAGAGTACCAGATACCATTACCACCAGCTATAATTCTCCCGGTTGATATGACACATAATGCATACTGTGTATCACTAGATTTGTTTGACTGTGTCCAGTTTACGCCGTTATCGTCGGAGTACCAGATACACAAACCATCACTGCCAGCAATGATTCTTCCTGTAGGGGTCACACATAAAGCTCTCCAGGAAGCGTTTGTCTTATTTGACCTTGTCCAGTTTACGCCATTATCATCAGAGTACCAGATACCAATACTGGTACCACCTGCAATAACTCTTCCAGTAAGTGTAATACATAATGTATTCCAGTAGTCATCTGTTTTATTTGACTGTACCCAGTTTACTCCGGCATCTTGTGTCATTACTCGTTTACCTACTATCATATCTGCACTCCATATTGTTTAGCAACTGCATCAAGGTCCATACCACGTTCCTTGTATAACTTACGTAAAGCTTTCAGTTGCTCTGATTTAGTTTTACCAGCAAACATCTGCTGTGCCTGCTGCCACTGTTCTGGATGCTGAGCAATCATACCTTGCATAGCATACTGCATAAGAGTTGCCTGAGGATTTTGTACAGCATTCATTGCCTGAAACATATCCATTAGTTACCTCCAAGCTCTCTGTCAGCATAAGCTTTGAGCTGTGTAATAAGTTCCTGTGTAGCAGTTTCATCAAGATATGTAGGAAATTCATATGTATCTGCAAGCATGTCCGGGTTTACATTACCCTCTGTACCTGCAGGTATTACCTTCTTCTTAATAATCATTATGCACCTCCTACAAGACTATCACAGTATGCTTTGAACTGTGTCACAATTTCCTGTGCACCGTTCTGGTCAAGATACTTTTCACGAGCAACCTTAGCAGTAATTACTTCAGGGTCAGAGTACCAGATACCATTACTACCAGCACTGCCCGCAATAATTCTTCCAGTAGATGTGACACATAAAGCATACCAGGCCATATCTGTTCTGTTTGACTGTGTCCAATTCACACCATTATCGTCAGAATACCAGATACCGGAGCCATTACTACCTGCAGTAATTCTTCCAGTTGGTGCGACACATAAAGCAAACCAGTTATCATTTGTCTTATTTGACCGTGTCCAATTCACACCATTATCGTCAGAATACCAGATACCGGTGCTATTAGAATTACCTGCAATAATTCTTCCAGTAGATGTGACACATAAAGAACGCCAACTTCCATTTGTCTTATTTGACCGTGTCCAGGTAACACCATTGTCATCAGAGTACCAGATACCATTACTACCATTACTGTCCGCAATAATTCTTCCAGTAGATGTGACACATAAAGATCTAAACTCTATACCTGACCTATTATTTGACTGTGCCCAGTTGACACCATTATCATCAGAGTACCAGATACCTCCATCAGCGTAACTGCCTGCAATGACTCTTCCAGTCGATGTGACACATAAAGCATACCAGTTTGCATCTGTCTTGTTTGACTGAGTCCAGTTTACACCATTATCATCAGAGTACCAGATACCGGAGCCATAACTACCTGCAATAATTCTTCTGGTAGACGTGACACATAAAGCATACCAGTTTGCATCTGTCTTGTTTGACTGAGTCCAGTTTACACCATTATCATCAGAATACCAGATGCCCTTATTATTATTACCATTGCCTGCAATAATTCGTTCGGTAGATGTAACACATAAAGCAAACCAGATTCTATTTGTCTCATTTGACTGTGTCCAGTTTACACTTGCTGGAATAATACCTGCTTCTCTTAATTTAATCATGCTACGCCTCCCTGCATCTGGTTACCAGGCTGTGCATTACCAGGTGCCTGTGCTTGCTGAGTTTGCTGTTGTTGTGCCTGTTGCTCAGCAGCTTGTTTAACGAGGTTCTGTACCCAGGCAGTAAATCCATTAAGAATACTGTCTGTGAGACTTTCCTGCTTTTGTTTAAGTTGTTCTGTCCATGTTTTACGGATAGTATCATTAATGACTGCCTGGTCCATATTAGTCCCCCTGTTGTGA
>Ga0326512_10001610_pt1 | contig 17168 bp, 25 predicted proteins | sample 1_2617_0518_D_FD_203652 | JGI IMG/M metagenome (GOLD analysis project Ga0326512, IMG submission 203652) | Bovine rumen microbial communities from UC Davis, California, United States - 1_2617_0518 | ecosystem: Host-associated > Mammals > Digestive system > Stomach > Rumen | place: USA... | reverse complement strand
CTGGGGTTGAGCGAGGAACAGATCGACTCCATCGTGGAGGCGCACACGGACACGCTGACGGGGCTGCAGGACAAGATCAAGGCCCTGGAGGGCGACGCGGGGAAGGTCAAGGAGCTTCAGGAGAAGCTGGACGCCTACGAAAAGGGCGGCGGCGAGGACTGGCAGGGCAAGTACAACCAGGTGAAGAAGGACCTGGAGGCGTACAAGGCGGAGGTATCGGCGAAGGAATCCGCCGAGAAGGTAAAGGCCGCTTACAAGGCGCTGCTGGGCGAGGAGAAGATCGACCCGAAGCGGTACGACGTGATATTGCGGGCCACGAGCTTCAAGGACATGAAGCTTGACAAGGACGGCAAGCTGGAGAACGCGGAGGCATTGAAGGCGGCCATCCGCGAGGACTGGGCGGACTTCAGGGTAACGGAGAAGACCCAGGGCGCGGGGGTCGGCAATCCCCCGGGAGGCGGCGGCGGTTCCGGGAAGACCAGGGAGGAAATCATGGCCATCAAGGACACCGGCGAACGTCAGCGGGCGATTGCGGAGAATCACGAGCTGTTCGGCTTTTAGCCGGGGCAACGAAAGGAGCACCAACACATGAAAAATTTCAACATCAACCTCCAGCTCTTTGCGGCTGAGGACAACGTCATCACCACGGCGCAGATGGCGAAGGCGCGGGAGGTGGACTTTGTTCAGCGGTTCACGGGGAACATCCTGCGGAAGCTGATGGAGGCGCTGGGCGTGACGCGGAAGATCGCGATGTCCGAGGGCACCACGATGTACTATTACAAGACCACGGGCACGCTGGAGAGCGGCGTGGTGGCCGAGGGCGACGTGATTCCGCTGTCGCAGTACAAGCGGGAGAAGTTCCCCATCGGGGAGATCACGCTGGAGAAGTACCGCAAGGCTGTGACGGCGGAGGCCATCAAGAAGAGCGGTTACAGCGAGGCGGTGCAGGAGACGGACCAGAAGATGATCCGGGACATCCAGAAGAAGATTCGCGGGAACTTCTTCACGTACCTGGGCACGATCGTGCACGCGGCCAGCGGCACCGAGGGCGAGGAGGGCTATGTGCCCGCGGCGGGCACCAGCGTGTCCGGTGCGACGCTTCAGGCGGTGCTGGCGAAGAGCTGGGGCCAGCTGCAGGTGCTGTTTGAGAACGACGCCGCCGAGGCGGTGCACTTCATCAACCCGCTGGACATCGCGGACTACCTGGCGACGGCGCAGATCACCACGCAGACGGCCTTCGGCATGAGCTACGTGGAGGACTTCCTGGGGCTGGGCACGGTCATCATGAACAGCCAGATTCCGTCCGGCACGGTGTATTCCACGGCCAAGGAAAACCTCATCATGTACTACCTGACCATGACCGGCGACGTGGCGCGGGCGTTCAACCTGACCACGGATGAGACGGGCTACATCGGCATGCACACGTCCCAGACGGACAACCGCGCCCAGATCGAGACGCTGCTGATGTACGGCATCCAGTTCCTTGTGGAGATGGCGGACGGCGTGGTGAATGGCACGATCAGCGGGGCATGAGAATTTACCGGGTAATCTGCGCGTTCTACGACCTTGAGGACGGCGGGCGGGCATACCGGGCCGGGGACGACTATCCCCGCCCCGGTCTTGAGCCCACGGCGGCGCGGATCGCGCAGCTCAGCGGGGCGGAGAACCGCCTGGGCAGGCCGCTGATCGAGGCCGGGAAACCGCGCGAGGCGCGGGGACGGAAAAAGGGAGGCGCGGGCGATGATTGAGGAAATCTGCGCGCACATCCACAACTGGTTTACGAAAGCCGAGGACATCCACCGGGGCACGTTCACCATCGAGGGCGGGTCGATTGACCTGCCCTTTCTCGTGCCCGGGCAGTACTTCCGGATCGTCGGGAGCGCGCTGAACGACGGGGTGTATCAGTACCCGGCGGAAAGCACCGGCGGCGGCGAAGGCGGAGAGGGCGACGAAGGCGACGAAGGCGGCGGCGAAGCGCAGGCGCTTGCGCTGACGGACGAGACCTTTGAGGGCGAGATATGGGCGATGAGGATACCGCGATCGTTTATCATTCTGGCGGGGGAGATCGGGGCGTGGGACGCGCAGTACGGCGCGGCGATGTCCAGCCCCTACCAGAGCGAGAACATCATCGGGGTATACAGCTATACCAAGGCGGCGGGCGCAAACGGGGGCGGGGCCTCCGGGGCGGCCTGGCAGAGCGCGTATAAATCCAGACTGAACCAGTGGAGGAAGATACGATGAGCACATTGGCCGGTGGTATAGGGGACATGCTGACGCCCATGATGACGGCGTGCGTGCGGATGGACCGAAGCACGGAGCAGACGAAGCTGGGGCCGGTGGAGCGGTACACGGCGGGCGCGGGGTTCATGGCGTACCTTCGGAAGGACGCCAGCCCGGAGATACGGGTGGCGGAGCGACAGGGCATCCGGGAGCAGTACACGGTGATCGTGCCGAAGGCCGAGGTGCTGAGGCGGGACGACGTGTTCAGGCGGGAGTCGGACGGGCTGACGTTCCGGTGCACGTCGTCCACGACGGACGCGGAGGCGCCGGAGATGGCGTCGCTGCAAATCGCAAAGGCGAGCTGTGAGAGGTGGGACATACCATGACGGAGGCGGTGGAGGCGCTGTACAGCTTCTTCGGGCAGTTCGATCTTCCGGTGTATCCGGAGGACGGTGTGCCGGGGACGGTGACGCCGCCGTACATCACGGTGCGAATGGCGATCCCGGCCTGGCGGGACACGGCGACGTTCTACGCCCGGGTGTGGGACAGGGCGGCGTCCAGGGCGGGCGTGCTGGAAAAGGTGGACGCCATCGGGGAGGCCATCGGCGAGGGCGCACTGGTCAAGACTGAGCACGGGTGCGTGGTGATCGGCAAGGGCACGCCGTTTGCGCAGCTGATGCCGTACCCGGGAGATGTGACGCTGCATTGCGTCTATCTCAACATGACGCTTCAGGCAATCGTGCCTTAAGCGGCGAAAGGAGCATGAGACATGGAGTATACGAGGATTCCCGACGGGACGTGGAATCAGATACAGATCAACGCGGGGCTGATTGCGACGACGTTCGCCCCGGCGACGGGAACCATCAGCGGTATCATGGGGGCCACGGACGGCGGCTTTTCCGTGAGCCTGAACCCGAAGTATGAGGACTTCGGGGAGGACATCGACAACGTGCCGCCCAACTCGAAGCAGCTCAAGCGGATCAAGAGCTACGACCCGACGGTGTCGGCGACGTTCAAGTCGGTCACCGGGGCGCTGCTGAAGGACATGATCGGCGCGGCGGACGTGGACGCCCAGAGCGGGGCCATCATCCCCCGGATGACGCTGACGGACGCGGACTTCAAGGACGTATGGGTCGTGGGCGACTACGGCAACAGCGGCGGGTTCGTGGCGGTGCACATCAAGAATGCGCTGAACACGGCGGGCTTCTCCTGGAAGACCACCAAGGACGGCAAGGGCGCGTTCTCGGTGGAGTTCCACGGGCATTATGATCTGGAGAACATGGACGAGGTGCCGTTTGAGGCGTATGTGAACAGCGGGACTTGATTGACGGGCGGCGGGATGCCGCCCGTTTAACGTTAAGGAGGGAACGAGCATGACACTGGAACAGCAGAATTACGATAAGCTGGACATGATGGCGGACATAATCGAGCCGCTGGGGGAGATCATCAGCGACAGCAACGTGATGACGGCATGGCGGAACGGGCAGCGGGGCGCGTCGGTGGCGGCCATGATTCGCAACCACAAAGAAGGGGTCGTGGCGATCCTGGCGGCGCTGGACGGAGTTCCCGTCGAGGAATATGAGGTGAAGCCGGAGGAGGTCGTGCTCAAGCTGCTCGCCCGGCTGAGCGAGATGAAGGATGTCGTCAAGGCCATTTTCCCTACGCGTGCTCAGAGCGCGGCAGGCGCATCTTCTGGGCATGCTACGGAGAATACAGAGGACGGCGCGCAGTAGCGCCGTTTTTGGGCTATTTGGGGGCCAGAATGCAGATGCTCAACGAGGAGTACGCATTCAGGGCCTACATGACGGAGGCGGCAATGATCGTGACTGAGAACACACAGCGCTTCGCGGGCGGCAGCAGGCTTGGGAAACACTGGACAGACGTGGTGGACACGAGGCCTCGCAGCAGGCGGAGCGGTGACGAGATAGCCGCGGAAATCATAGCCCGGGCAGGGCTGACGGTCGTAGGTGGTGAGTTGGATGGCTCTTGATCTTTTTTCGCTGGTTGCGAAATTGACGCTGGAGGACAGCGAATATACCGAGGCCCTTGACGCGGCGGCGGAAGCGGCGCAGGCGTTCGCGGCGGGATTTGGGGACGACGCGGCGAATGTGGGCGACAACGTGGCCGTGATGGCCGACAACGTCACCACCTCCGCCGAGGTCATCGGCACGGCCATGGACGCGGCGGTGTCTGCCATGGACGGCGTGGCGGGCGCCTCCGGGGAGGCCGGGGACGCCATCGACATCATCAGCGGCGCGGCGGCGGATGCCAGCGGGGCGCTGATGGACATCGGCAGCGCAGCCGGAGGGGCCAGCGGCGACATTGACGGCGTGGCCGGGGCCGCGGAGTCGGCGGCGGACAGCCTGGAGGGAATCGGCGACGGGGCTTCGGGCGCGTCGGGAGGGCTGGATCAGGCCGAGGGGTCTGCCGGTGGGCTGGCCTCCACGCTGTCCGGGACGCTGGTGTCGGGCGCGGGCGCGGCGCTGACGGCCATCGAGACCATGGCGGTCGGAGCGGTGAGCCTGTTTGGTCAGATCGCCGGGGCCATCACGGATGTGGTGGGCGGGCTGGCGGAGTACGGCGATTCCATCGACAAAGAGAGCCAGAAGCTGGGAATCTCCGCGCAGGCCTATCAGGAATGGGATGCAGTCCTCCAGCACAGCGGAACATCCATCGACGTGCTGAAACGTGGCATGATGACTATGTCAACGGCCATGGATGAGCTGAGCAGGGCGTCGGAACGAGTGATCGACCCGCAAGCTGTAGAAAAGGCCCACAACGCATTTTTGGACGCCCAGGCTGATTTGGACGCGGCAAAAATCGAGGTGGCCGAAGCCCAAAAGAAATACGGAATAAGTTCGAAAGAAGCGGAGAAGGCCAACCTCAAGCTGCAAAAGGCGTTCCGGAAGGCGGAGAGCGCTGGCAACGAGTACAAAGCGGCCATGCAGGGTACCACCCCCGAGGTGGGCAAGGCGGCGCAGGCCATCCAGAGACTGGGCGTCGAAATGACGGACAGCGAGGGCAAGGCGAAATCGCAGGAGGAGGTATTCAAGGAAGTAATCACGGCCCTCCAGAACATCGAGGACCCTGCCCAACGAGCGGCGACGGCGCAGGAGATTTTTGGACGAAGCGCGGCAGAGCTGGGGCCGCTGCTCAACACGTCTGCCGAAGATACCCAGGCGATGATCGACAGGGTGCATGAGCTGGGCGGCGTGCTTTCCGACGACGCGGTCAAAGGTTCTGCGGCATTTCAGGATGCGATGCAGGACTTGAAAACCGCTGCTGACGGAGTCAAGAACCAGTTTATCGCCATCATGATGCCCGCTGTGACCACAGCCATCGAGAACATCACCCAGCTCATCGTCGATGCGAAGCCCATCATCAACGACGTAGCCGGGGCGCTGTCAGCGGCGTGGAATGGGATTGTGAAGCCGGTGCTGGATGCCCTGTGGAGCCTTGCCAGCACGATCGTGGGGGCGCTTGTCGATCTTTGGCAGGGGACGTTCGTCCCGGCGATACAGACGGCGTGGGAGGCCGTCAAAGGCTTCTGGGACAGCACCCTCAAACCGGTTTGGGAAACGCTGCGGGATTTCGTGCTGACCGAGGTCGTGCCGAAGGTGATCGACAAGTGGAACGAGTTCCGCGATAACGTCAAGGACGCATGGCAGGCCATCGCGGACTACTGGGGGCCGGTGTTGCAAACCGTATGGGATGCGATCACGACATGGGTCAACACGAATCTTCCGTTAATTATCGAGTTCTGGCAGAACTTCGCGGGCGACGTTCTGATCGCGTGGCAAACCCTGGCAGATGCGTGGGGGCCGACGCTGGAGACGGCCTGGAACGCGATATCCGACTGGGTAACCACCAATCTGCCCACGCTGCAAGAACTGTGGGAAGGCTTCAAGACTGCCATTAACACGGCATGGGAGGGCATCAAGACCGCATGGACTACCTACCTGCAACCGGCATTAACAGGGCTTGGGACTGCCCTCAAGAATGCGTGGACAAAAGCGGGAGAGTTCAAGAACAAGTTCGTGACGGCCTTTAATGCCGTAAAAACAGGGATTGAGAATACGGTCAAAACTATCAAGGGGTGGATTGACGATGTGATAGCAGCGTTTAACAAGCTGCGTGGCATTGAGGACGAACGCGATAAACGCGGACCTGGCGGCGGCGGTTCTGCTAACGGCGGCGGCGCTGGGCGCCAGCATGGCGCTGGGCGCAAAGACGTCCGAGGCTATGCCGCAGGCGGCATCCTCTCGGAGGGCCAAAGCGGCATCGTCGGCGAGTATCGTCCTGAGTACCTGCGAGTAAGCAACGGGCGGGCCATCGTCACCCCGATCCAGGGCATCAGCGGTCGCTTCGGCGGGCAGGGTGGTCAGGAGATCATCGTCCCCCGCGCCGACACCCGCCCCATCGAGATCACGGTGAGGCTGGCGGACGACACGGTGTTGGGGCGGGCGATCTACAGGATGAACGAGGCGGAGGCGCAGCGGGTTGGGCCGAAGCTGGTGACGGGGGTGCGGTGAGATGTGGTCGATTGACAGCAACGTATGGGAGGTGCCCTGCGACATCAGCCGGGTGGCGGAGATACGGCCCAGCGACATCAGCGGGGCGCTGCTGGACCGGAGCTGGTTCAACGACGTGCTGGGCACCTACATGCAGTACGAGGTGACGATGGTCTATCCGCCGGACGAGGACGGGCAGGCGCTGTACAATACGATCTACGAGATGCTGACGCAGCCGGTGGCGGGGCACACGTTTGTGTTTCCGTACAACTCGGGCACCATCACGATCACCGGGCGGGTGCAGCAGGTGTCGGACGTGTACGTGCAGCTTGCGGACGGTTCGGCCTACTGGAAGGGCATACGGTTCACGGTGCTGGCGAACCATCCGTCGAAGTCGCAGACGCTGGAGGATGCCATCGCCTACGGCGGGGCGTCGGTGCTGCCGGACTCGCAGACGGTGGAGGTGGACGACATGTACGAGTATACCAGCGAGGGCTGGGAGCCGGTGTCGTTTGACGACGGGGACACAAAGCGGTATTGACGAAGGGAGGCGGCGCGGATGTACATCACCATCTCCGGGATAAAGTATACGCAGATCAAGGCGCTGGCCTTCGCGCCGGAGATCGACATCACGGGCGGGAGCATCCCGGTATCTGAATTTCAGGCGGACATCGTGACCAGCGACGAGATTCCCTACGGGGAGCTGGCGTATCTGTACGACGATCTAGACGGGCTGTGGGCGATGTACCGGATCGTGTACGCGGAGCGCGTGGAGCTGGAATCGGTGCGGGTGCGGGCGCAGAGCCGGGTGGCGATGCTGGAGAACATGATGCTGCCCGAGGTGATGTACGAGACGGCGACGCCGCTGGAGGACATCCTGCGGGAGACGTTCACCACGATGTGGGGCGGGTACTTCTACAACATCGGGGAGTATGAAATCGACGCGGCGTTCCAGAACACGTCGCTGAAGGGGTATTTCCCGGAGCAGAAGGCGCGGGAGCGGCTGCAATGGGTGCTGTACGCCATCGGCGGGTATGTGAAGGACTTCTTCGGCGAGGCGCTGGGCATCATGCCCATCCCCCGGAACGGGGAGATGACGGCCCCTGCGGCGCAGACCTTTTACAAACCAAAGCTGACGTTCAAGGACTACGTGACCGGCGTGTGGGCGGTGTCCACGGAATACACCAAGGTGGACGAGAAGCCGGAGGACAGGGAGCAGAAGTACATCGAGGTGGGCGAGGGGAACTATTACCTCATCACCACCCAGGAGATGCAGATCGGCAACCCGGACGTGCCGCAGAACGCGCCGCCCAACGTGGCGAAGCTGAAGGACATGGGAATCATAGGCCCGGACAATGTGTCCGGGCTTTTGGCGCGCATGGGGGACACGCTGTTCAACCGCATGGAGGTGGACCTGGACTGCGTGAACAACGGGCTGTACATGCCGGGGCAGTACCTTCGGGCGTACATCGACAAGAACCGCATGGCGGGGGGCGTGGTGACGCGCTGCGACTTCCGGTTCGGGGTGCAGGCGCGCTCGTCCATCAAGCTGGTGGGGGCCGAGGAGCTGGCGCTGGCGCAGCTCAATATGGTGTACACCTACGGCAAGACCACGCTGGGCCAGCGGGCGCTGAGCCTGCCGGTGGGGCATGAGTACGAGGTGCAGTCGCTGTGGATCGACCGCACGGAGGACGGCGAGAACACCATCTACCGCGCCCTGGACGAGAAGGTGGCGGGCGTGATGCCCGAGGGCGGGGCCGAGGTGGAGGTGCCCTGCGTACCCTATCCCAAGGTGCGCACCAAGTTCATCCAGAACGGCGACTTCTTCCCGGAGCCATGGACGGCCATAGAGCCTGCGGTGGTGAAGGTGAGCAAGGTGGGCGACAGCGTCACGGGGCTGGACAAGGACGGACGGCAGGTGACGGTGACGCTGGACGAGAACGGGTATCTGAGCTACAGGTGAGGTGGAACGGATGGGCGTGACGAGCAGGTGGATCAACCCCAACGCCGTGCCGCTGACGCAGGACAGGTTCAGCGATAACGGAACCTTCAGCGCGGCGAAGGAGGGGAAGTACGGGTATGAGAAGGTGAGCGTGGGGGTGGACACAAACTGCGTGGTCGGAAAGGACCCGGACACGGACGAGGACGTGGAGGTTCGGGAGGAGCCGGAGCCGAAGGACCCGTACAGGCCGGACGAGGGCGGCGAAGGCGAAGGCGGAGGCGGAGGCGAGAAGCCTCCGCATTTGGTGGAGACGGTGCTGCCCAGTCAGATCGTAATCGTGAAGCCGCCGAAGCGCATTCAGTATGAAATGGGCGAGGTCATCGATTACACGGGCATTGAGGTGCAGGCGCAGCTCAAGACTGGCGAGGCGTGGGACGAGTCCATGGGCGGATTCAAGGACGGCGTCATACCGTTCAGGGAGCTGGTGTTCTCGGTGGAGAAATGCGGAGACATGATTCTGCCGGAGACGAATGCTGTCGGTTCATTCGATACGCCGATGAAATCTCTGAGCACAGCCCTACAGGAAGTCTTGCGGCAAGTGCCTCCGTTTTGCAGCAATCAACCCGGATACCAAAGAGCCTTGGAAGAAATCCTCGTCAATATACGGGCGGAACATGCGTATCATATCGAGCACTGTCATGCCGTCATACGTATTCGAACAGACCTTTCGTATGGCAGGGGTGGATATATTGTCGAGGATGACTATATAGTATTGTTTATTTTTGCTTTTTCAAACCCAGGAGAAATCATAGACGCTTCCGAAGAAGGTGTTCCAGCGCTTATATCGATGTTTCAAGTTAACGTAGACAGTGGCGACTTGACAGTGAAGAGATGGTACCCGTGGCAATATCCTATTAATTTGGATAGGCCCATACCTCTGGAAACCCTCGGAACGGTGACGGGGGAATACACAGAAGTTTATACATATGATCATTATTTCGGCGACGGCACACCACCCATGACAAGATATTCGCGGATTCAGGGAATCTCCACCATCGGCGCCCTGTTCGGCGAGGACGCGACGGCCATTCCTGTGAAGTGGGCGCGGCCCGGGGACGGGAAGGTGCTGGAGACGGCGTTTGACATCAGCATGGCGACGCCGGTGGAGTGACGGGAGGCCATTCGTCGTTGTCGGACATGGCGTCCGCTGGCGGCGGCATGTGGTTCGGACGCCATGTATGGCGTCCGCGGCATGCCTGTCGTCGGCGACGGACGCCATGTATGGCGTCCCTACGGGGGGTGCGGCTTCCGGAGAGGTTCCGGAGGGGCGGAGCCCTTCCGATCATCAATCGGCCCTGACGACATGCGCGTCAGGGCCGCAGGTTTTGCCGAAGCAAAACCCACCTTGCGGATTTAAGGTTGGAAACCCTTCGGGTTTCCAAGTTTTCCGCTTTGCGGAAAACCGCTGACAGCTCAAATCGAAGATTTGAGATGCAGCGCCTCGCGGCCAGACGTTTTCCGGCTGTCTGTTCCGCTGTTTCCTTTTTGAACAGACAGCCGGAAAACTCAAGCAAAAATCTGTCAAAGGGGTGGCAGTGGCGGGGGAAGTCGGTCCCCCGCCACCCCAAAAGGAGGTGACGAACAATGCCCAGGACGGAGGGGCAGGTGCTGGTGAGCGAGGCGACGCTTTCGGACATCGGGGACGCGATACGCAGCAAGCTGGGCGGCGCGGTGATGTACCTGCCGGAGGAGATGGCGGCGGCGATCCGGTCCATCGAGGGGGGCATCGGCAATTTGCAGCCGCTGGAGGCGCGCACCAACGGCATCTACGTGCCCGAGGCCCCGGTGGACGGCTACAGCCGGGTGACGGTGGCGGTGCCGACGTTTGAGGCGGAGATCACGCAGGACGCGGTGGCGCTGACGGGCGGGGCGGTGTCGGTGAGCGATCTGGCGGTGGTGATTGCCAACCGCCGTCTGATAACGAAGGCCATCACCGAGAACGGCGAATACGACCCGGCGGACGACGGGGCGGACGCCTACAGCTATGTGACGGTGAATGTGCCGGGGCCGGAGCTGGGGGCGAAGACCTTCACGGCCAACGGCACATATCGTGCGGCGGACGACGAGCTGGCGGGCTATTCCGAGGTGACGGTACACGCGGGGCTGGGCTTTGAGGCGCTGGCCTCGAAGAACATCTATTACCCGCTGGGGGTGGCGACGGTGGTGGCGTCGCTGGACATGTTCACCTGGACGGCTGCGGCGGAGGAGGCCCCGGAGGCGGGGACATAAGGAGGACGGCATGCTGACGAAGAACTTCAAGAACTTAATGGCGATGATCCTGGAGCGCACCACCGGCTACAAGGGCCTGCTGGAGGCCCGGGCGACCAACAACACGGTATATTACCTGATGGGGGCATACGACAGCTATTCCTTCCCCTATGCAGTGACCCAGACCTACACCAACAACATGAACAACGCGGGCATCGCCCTGGGCAGCGGGGACGTGGCGGCCACGGAGGAGGATTACACCCTTCAGGCCCCCATCACCAGCGGGATCACGGTGACGGTGACGATCCTCACGGGCCTGGAGGAGGACGGAAGCCCCTATCTGGAGTACAGCCTGGTGATCGCCAACAACACCGTCAACACGGTGAGCATCCGGGAGGTGGGCTACATTCAGCAGCTGTACGCCACCACGGTATATGAGTCCACCAGCAACGGCGGGCGCCGGGCATGCCTGCTGGATCGGACGGTGCTGGCTACGCCGGTGGTGATACTGGCGGGGGAGAACGGCGTGGTGAAGTACCGGCTGAAGACCGCGGTGGCGGAGTAAGGGGGCGAGGACATGAGCACCTATGAGCGGGACAGGCTGAACGTGAACGGCGACACGGTGAACCTGCGGGACGCGGGGTCGGTGCGGTTCGACCGGGCGCAGAGCCTGACGGCGGCGCAGCAGGCGCAGGCGCGGGACAACATCGGGGCGGGGACCGGCACCGGGGGCGTGACCGGCGTCAAGGGCAGCGCGGAGAACGACTATCGCACGGGACAGGTGAACCTCACCCCGGCGAACATCGGCCTGGGCAACGTGGACAACACGTCGGACGCCGACAAGCCGGTGAGCACGGCGCAGCAGGCGGCGCTGAGCGGCAAGGTGGACAAGGTGACCGGCAAGGGGCTGTCCACCAACGACTATACCGACGCGGACAAGGCGGCGCTGGCGGGGAAGCTGGACGCCTCCCAGAAGGGCGTGGCGGGGGGCGTGGCGGAGCTGGACAGCGGGGGGAAGGTGCCCTCCGCGCAGCTTCCCTCCTACGTGGACGACGTGGTGGAATACGCCAGCGCCAGCGCCTTCCCGGCCACCGGGGAGACGGGCAAGATATACGTGGACACCACGACCAACAAGACCTATCGCTGGAGCGGCAGCGGATACGTGGAGATTTCCCCCTCGCTGGCGCTGGGCGAGACCTCGTCCACCGCCTACCGGGGCGACCGGGGCAAGGCGGCCTATGACCACGCGGCGGCGAAGGGCAGCGCGTTCGCGTCGGGGCTGTACAAGATCGCCACCAACGCCGAGGGGCATGTGACCGCGGCGACGGCGGCGGAGAAGACCGACATCACCGCGCTGGGGATCCCCGGGCAGGACACCACGTACCAGAACGCCACCCAGTCGGCGTCTGGCCTGATGAGCGCTGCGGACAAGGCGAAGCTGGACACAAACGTGATGACGAAACAGATATATACTGACGTCATATGCAACAATACATCCAGAACATCGACCGGGGATGTTTTGAGCTATTTTGAAAACATACCTACCACGGCCAACTGGATTATTATGCTTTATCGCAAAAACTATGCGTGGCAGGACTCGTTTTCGATGTATTTCTTGCTTCGTTTTAACGGCGCGTATTCCGCGAAATCCATCATCAAAGAGGGGTCGTACAGTAAATGTCCGAAGCTCGACGAAAACTATCATGTGATATTGCCAGCGGATGGATCACCGGAGGCGTCCGTAACAATCGAAATCATGCAGTTGTAAAAGGAGGAAATGGCGATGACATACGGCACGGCGGGGCGGTTCATCATTCAGGACGTGGGCATCAGCCTGCCGCTGTACCTGAAAGGGAAAAACAACGGACAAGACATCGTTGACAGGGAGAACAGTGCGCTGCTCTGTCAGAGGTTCCGGGGCGGCTGCGACTACGTGGCCGACCACGCGGCGCAGGGGTTCGACAGGATCAGGCAGTGCAGATACGGCACCATGGCGATGATCCAGACGCCCACGGGCACGCAGATTTATATGTGCGTGGCAATGTCCATGGGCACCAACACGGGCACGGACCTTGTGACGCTGAGCGGGGCGCGGGTGAGCAAGTGCCACTGGGCCGATCTTTGCGCCTACTGCTGCAACGACGAGAGGGGCCGGGACATCACCATGGTGTTCTTCAAGAAGTGGATGAAGGTGGGCCATCCCGTGGTGAGGCTGGAAGACTGAGGACGGAGGAAAGGAGACGCAGACATGAACGCGATTGACAGGCTGATTGCGGTGGCCGAGGGTGAGCTCGGCTATCTGGAGAAAAAGAGCAACAAGGACCTGGACGACAAGACGGCCAACGCGGGCAGCGCGAATTACACGAAGTACAACCGGGACATGAAGGCATGGGCGGGCAGTGCGGGGCTGTCCGATCAGTGGTGCCAGAACTTTGTGGACTGGGTGTTCGTGGTGGCCTTCGGGCTGGAGCTGGCGAAGGCGCTGATCCACCGGTTCACCAACTACACCCCGGACGGCAGCGGGGCCTTCAAGAAGAAGGGCCAGTATTACAAGCGGGGCAGCGTCACACCGAAGCGGGGAGACGTGATCTACTTCTACAGCAGCGCCAAGGGGCGGATCGGGCACGTGGGCATCGTGTACGCGGTGAGCGGCTCGAAGGTGTACACCATCGAGGGCAACACCAGCGGCGCGTCCAGTCTGGTGACCAACGGCGGCGGCGTGCGGAAGAAGAGCTACAGCCAGAGCAGCAGCTACATCGACGGCTATGGCCGTCCGGACTACAGCATTGCCGAGGGCCGCGACTTCGACGCCCCCGCCCGCCAGCCGGAGCAGGCATACCGCCTGGGCGACCGCGTGCTGAAGAACGGCTGCGAGGGCGAGGACGTGAAGGAGCTTCAGGAGGCGCTGATCTCCCTGGGCTTCGACTGCGGCAGCTATGGCGTGGACGGGGAGTTCGGGGACTGTACCGAGATGGCGGTGAGGAACTTCCAGTTTGCGAACGCTTTGACCGTCAACGGCGAATATGCCGCCGCCGACCACAAAGCGCTGATGGCCGCGCTGGCCGGGAAGGACATCGAGGCCCCGGCGGACAAGGCGCGGGCGGTGCAGATCGACACCGGGAAGAGCTGCTTTGTGCGCAAGGGGCCGGGAACGCAGTATGAGAAGATCGGCGTGGTGCACGGCGGGACAAAGCTGGAATACCTGGGCATCGACAGCGAGACGGGCTGGCACCAGGTGAGATTCAAGGGCCTGGAGGGCTGGGTCAGCGGGAAGTATTCAAAGCTGGTGGTGGATTGATGGAGATCACGCGATGCATCCAGGCGGCGGTGGCGCGGGCGGACCTGTGGGTGTGCGGCCTGGGGCCGTGGTTGGCCTATGCGCTGGCCGTTGCCGGGATCGTATGGCTGGCGATCTGGATCGGGAAGAGGCTGTGAAGGGGGGTGATGCCCGTGGCGCGATGCCGAAGCCCCTGCGGGGGAGAACCGCACGAACGATGAGAGAGAGGAGCATGAAGGACATGTGGGATAAGATCGTCAAGGGGCTGTGCCTGGCGGCGGGGGCCGTCGCGGGACTGTACGGGGAGTGGACGACGGCACTGACCATCCTGGTGACCATGATGTGCATCGACTACGTCACCGGGGTGCTGGTGGCAGTCTCCGGAAAATCCCCCAAAACCGAGGGCGGCGGCCTGAGCAGCAAGGTGGGGTTCGTCGGGCTGGCCCGCAAGGGCTTTTTAATGCTGATCGTGCTGGTGGCGACGATGCTGGACAAGGCCATCGGGAACAGCAGCATGGTGTTTCAGACGGCCACGGTGTTCTATTACATTGCCAACGAGGGGCTGTCGATTCTGGAGAACGCCGATCTGATGGGCGTTCCCTTCCCGGCGTTTGTCAAAGAGCGCCTGGAGGAGATGCGGGAGCGAAAAGACAAGCCTCCCGACGTGGGCGAACAATAATTGACTGATACAAATGACGACGGCGAGAGAGGCCAATCACGCGTCAGGAGGCGTCGTCATGGACGGGACATCGAGACCGACACGGGAGGAGGTCGTCGCGGAAATCGAACGCTATGTGCTCAATGAGCAGCACAGGCAACTGCTGCGGCGGCGACTGCTGGATCATCCGACATTTGAGCGGATGGCCGAGGAAACCGGGCTGGACGTGAGCACCATCAAGAGGGCAATCTACGGCTATCGGGATGTGCTCGGCAAGTATATGTAACCCCTGGGGGATTCCCCAGGGGGCTTTTTTTATTTTTGGGGAAAACGAAATCGCGCCGAAAATGCGACGGCGCTGCACTGTTGATCTGGAGGCATGCGTGCCAAAATTGACACATGAGCAGATGGCAGTATTTCAATCCAAACCCGCGCGGGCGGGACACCATCGACTGCGCGGTGCGGGCGGTGGCGGCGGCGCTGGGCATCGACTGGAGGGGAGCCTATGCGCTGATCCACGCGCAAGGGTACGGCGACGCGGACATGGGGCCGGCAAACGGGACGTGGGGGGCTGTGCTGCGGCGGTATGGATTCCGGCGGGCGATCATCCCGAATTCGTGCCCGGATTGCTACACAGCCGAGGATTTTTGCCGGGACAACCCGAGGGGTGTGTTTGTGCTGGGATTTGAGGGCCACACAGCAGCGGTGATCGATGGGCGGGTGTGGGATGCCATCGACAGCACGTGGATGTGCCCGCAGTACTTTTGGTACAGGGAGGATGATGTGGCATGATCGACAGATTTGATCGGTGGTTCCCCGACTACCCGGGACAGCAGATGTGGCAGGACCCGCAGTACATAGCCAGGATGCAGCAGCAGCCCCAGCAGCCACAGCAGCCACAGCAGGGCGCGCCGCAGATGACGCCTTATATCGACGCGCATATGCTCCAGGTGGGCTCCATAGCCGAGGCTGAGGCTTATCAGATGGCGCCGGGCAACTCGCAGATGTTTTACACGGCGGACAGGATGACCTTTATCATCAAGGAGCAGGGGCAAGGGGGATACAACCTGATGATCTACGACAGGCGGCCGCCTGAACCCCAGAAACCGCCCATAGACCCGGCCAGGTTCGTCACGAGGGAAGAGTTCGAGGAACGCCTTGCGGCCTATGGTGGCGGCGCTGTGGCCGCCAGAGGGCGAGATAACGGGGGTGTGGAGTAGATGGGATTTTTTGATGGGCAAAACGCCCCGGCGGAACAGCCGAGGCAGATGAGCAACGAGGAGATGCAGGCGGCGTTTTTGCGGGACGTGCGAGGGCTTAAAAGCGACGCAGGGCGCTACATCCGCCAGGCCGGGGTGGACATCCCGGAGAGCCTGCGGGGCGACCCGCAGGCGATGGCGATGCACCTGATCCAGTCGGGGCAGGTTCCGCAGGGGCGGCTCCGGATGGTTCAGCCCCTGATCGACCGCATGATGGGCGGTCGGCGATAAAAAAGGCGACGCGATGAGGACCAGTCACCGCGTCGCTGTGGATGGATTGCCGTGCAGACAATGACACCCGACATGTCATTATAGCATTTTAGCGGCAATCCTGTCAATGTGCGTTCAATCCCCGGCGCGCGAGGGGAATTGGATAGATCAAATTGGAGGATTGATTCGATGGCATACAACGACATGCAGTACACCATGCCGGTCACTCCTGCGGCGGCCTACGGCTATCCCATGGGCGGCTATGGCGGCGGCCTGGGCGGCTTAGGCTGCGGCGACGGCTGGTGGATTATCCTGCTGCTGCTGCTGGGCGGCGGCATGTGGGGGGCTTCGGCATGGGCGGCTGGGGCGGAATGATGGGCGCCGGCATGATGGGCATGGACTGGCTCTATCCGTGGCTGTCCAACTCACGGCAGATCGACGACGGATTCCGCGGCCAGCAGATCAGCGCGGAGGTATCCGGACTGCGGAGCGACGTCAACCGGGGCTTCGGCGACGTCCAGCTCGGGATCGCGGGCATCGGGCGCGAAATCTGCCGCACGGGCGCGGACATCACCGGCGCGGTGCGGGACGGATTCTTCGCGGCCGAAACCGCGGCCAACGGCAGGGCGATGGCGGCGATGCAGCAGGGCTACGGCATGCAGACCGTCATGCAGCAGGGATTTAACGGCGTGGAGCGGCAGGCACCGGCCTGGTCAGGCTGGCGTCGCCGTCCCTGATGACGGGATGCGGATGTGTGCAGCCGTGGAACTGCTGCGGAATGCTCCAGGCGGACTATGACGTAGGGTTCCACGCCAACGTCCAG
>Ga0326512_10001609_pt1 | contig 17168 bp, 22 predicted proteins | sample 1_2617_0518_D_FD_203652 | JGI IMG/M metagenome (GOLD analysis project Ga0326512, IMG submission 203652) | Bovine rumen microbial communities from UC Davis, California, United States - 1_2617_0518 | ecosystem: Host-associated > Mammals > Digestive system > Stomach > Rumen | place: USA... | reverse complement strand
CACACAATGCTGGTTGTAAAATCTGCAGTTGCTCGTGCTCCTAAAATTGAAAATGAAATTGATCGTTTCGTTTTCATTATGGGTGCAATTCTGCACGACTGTGGAAAACCTGCTTCAGGCCGCAAAAACGGCTTAAGCAAAAACGGCTTCCCTGCAGTTAAAGATCACGCAGAAGTTGGTGCTCCTATTGCTTACAAGTTCCTGAGAAACTTAAAGTTAGATTGTGCAACTGCTCATCGTATTGAAGGCTTAGTTGCAAATCATATGAAGATGCATCAGTTAGGTATGATGGATAAAAAGTTTGCAATTATGAGCATTCTGAATCTGCCTGACTTCGACTTACTGTGCGAACTGTGCAGAAGTGACAGCGATGGTTGTATCAAAACTGCAGCTGACGATGAAGAAATGCCTTTAGACGAAGCTCTGGCTTCTCCAAAAATTGCAAGCTTAATTGGTCAGCCAATTCCTGCACCTATCGTAACTGGTGATGATCTGATTGCTTTAGGTTTCAAGCCGAGTGAAAAGTTCCGCAAGGCTCTGGAAGTTGCCCATAAAGATCAGGTAAACAACGGAAAAACTGACAAGGCAATTCTGATTGCAAACATTAAAAATCTGTTAAAATAAAAAAGTAAGGCGGGCAAATTGCCCGCCTTTTTATTTTATACTGCTGCAAGTCCGTGATAGAACAAATGCATCCATTTCACATCTTCTGAGTTTGCAGGTTTAACTCTCTTTACAACAACATCCCAAGGAATAAAAATATCGTTGCCGCCGTTAGGAGCATCATACTTATTGGTTGCTGGGTTGTACTTTCCCCAAGGATCATCAACATAAATACCTGCAGGTGTTGGGCCTGGGAGTTCTTCTTTATCACTAAATACAGTTCCATCTTTATATGCAACGCCTGTGCAACAAACAATATGACCAAAGCCACCAAATGTTGTTGAAATTACAATAGGTGAGTTTCCAAAAACCATCTCAAGTTCAAGAAACTTCTTAAAGCTGAATGATGTTGTAAACTTTGTCGCTTTTGTACCAAGCCATCTGTTTACGCCCAAGCTCAAATAATCGTGCAACTCTGTTGGGAAATAAAGGTATTTGTCAACTTGTTCTTTTGTGAGTTTTCCATCTTGTGACTTGATAAATAAGTCATATTGTGCGGGAGCTTGTTTCTTCCATTTCTCAAGAAGCTCTTTATCTGTCAAAATGAAAAGGCCAAGGTTGTCTTCAGGTTGATTGTAAGGTCCATCTGGGAAAGTAAAGCCTGCATATTCAAGACCCATTACCATTGATGTTACATTGCACATATTCGACCAATTTGTTCGATACTGTGCTTTTGGCTTGCTTTTTATTGATGGCCAAACAAGTTGATTGTTTCTCTGTGATGAGTTGAGAATCTCTTTTCCATTTTCGTCTTTGTCACATTCAAAAATAATAAGACCGTTTTCTTTTCTCATTTTGGTCCTCCATTATTGATTAGTATGACTAATTATATTATGAAGGAAAGCTTATTCAAACTTATTGAAGGCGAAGAAGAAAAATATGTTCTTTCAAATGATGGAAAGGAAATATCTTGTGCTTTGATAATTCAAAACGAAGCAGGTGAAATACTTGCTTGTCACTCTACAGGAAAAGGTTGGGGTAAGACAACTTATGACTTACCAAAAGGACATTTGAACACATCTGATGCAGAAGCTGTTGATGCAGCAATTCGTGAGTGTCGTGAAGAGACTGGCTTTGACGCATCTCAGTTCAAAGATAAAATCGAGGACCTTGGAGAGTTCAAGTATACATCTTATAAAAACATCCACTTGTTCCGACTTGTTACTGAAATCCCAGATCTTAAAACATTACATTGTGATTCAACATTTACAGATGGTTATGGAAGAGAAAGACCTGAAGTAAATGGCTTTGCAAAAGTTAAACCAAGTGAGCTTGATTGGTTCTTCAAATCAATTCAAAAAGTACTTGGTGAGGCAGGTATCAAATAATGAACTTTAAGTTTTTCAATACTTGTGAGGAGTTCCTCGCATATTATTTTGAGCAGGGTCTGACAACTTGCTTTGAACTTGTTATGGAGCAGTTTGAAAAAGACCCTTGCTATCTTGATGATGAATGGATAAAGTGGTGCGTTGCTGAATATGAAACAGAAGATGGAGTTGTTCCTATGGCTGTTATCGGATTCCGCAAAGAAGAATCTTTCAATTCTGATCATATTTCTTCTTTTGAAGTTAATATAAATTATCGTAGACTAGGATTTGGTTCTTTAGTATTGAATGAGTTTATGAAAGAATATTGTTCAATGCCTTATGTAACATTGTATGCAGAAGACAAGAATGAAGGCTTTTATACAAAACTTGGATTTGAAAAAGACCCTGATGTAAGTCCATATTTTTACTTTAAAGAAAATGCATAGAAGAAGTTCAGAAGACGCTGAATGGCAAAAGACAAAAGCAATCGTTGATGTTCGTGACCAACGATTTTGTAGATGTTGTGCAATTCTTTTGCCATCGGAGGTTAAACAACAAGAAGAGTTAAGTCCGCCTTATCAAATGTTGCAGCAGATAGATCACGCACATGTTCTTCCTGTTGGTAATAATGTAACATTGACTTATGATCCAACAAATGTTTACTGTATGTGCAGATGGCATCATACTCATCTTGATAATCTTATTCACCCTTTAACAAATAAACCTATGACCCAAAACGAACAATGGTATTGGTGGGTTAGGGTTCGCTATAAGAAAACTTGGTCATATGATGAAAATATTGATTATGAAGATCTTTATCACGCAATGGCCGAACAAAAAGAGGACACCAAGAAAAAAGATGTAATGTCTTGGTGGTAAGAGGTTAAAAATGTTTAGTAAAAATTTATGTGGTAAAATGCCCACAGAGTCCCAAGGTTCTGTAAAAGTGCTCAGAATCGCTTGTATTATTATTTGGGCTGCAGTCTTTTTATTGATAGGTTGCTTATGTTCAAAAGTTTATGCAAAGCAAAAAGTTCCTCCACAAACATCAATCGAAAAAGAACTTGAGGAAAAGCCAATTGAAGTTGTAATTTCTACAATGCTTGAAAAGTCGATTGACATATGTAAAGAAGACTTTTCTGTTGATATTGCCCGTGCAGTTAACTTTGCATCAATTAGACACGGCATACCACATTTCGTTATTTATGCAATCATTGCAACAGAAAGTTGTAAATACGGAATTAAAGATATCACGCTTTCAAACATAATGACTGTAAATCATAAAGCGGTTTCTAATGCAGACTGTAAAGGCCTAATGCAAGTTTCTTCTTATGCTATTGAAGATTACAATAAAGTGCATAACACAAAATATACTTCTGAAGATATGTTCAACATTTATATCAACATTGAAGTAGGCACTTGGTATTTTTCTCAGTTTAAGGCTGTTGCAACAACTTGGACTGAAATGTATGTTATTTATAATGTTGGGTATGGCCGTTATAATAAAATAAATCCTTATTGGTTTTACGGCTGGGACGGACATTGGTACAATGGCTATCGTAATTCATTCTTTTTTATGAATAATGTTTATCCGCCTGAAAACTCAAATAAAGGTCTTTATGGAAAAAATAAACTTCCAGCATATCTTCCAAAAGAAAGATTTAAGAAATGTCTTGATCTTTGTTATCAACATTTCAACAACTAATTAGATAACGAGGATATGTAATGATAGGACTTTCAAAGTATCAAGAGGGACAGGAGATCTCAGCTTATACAAAGAAAGATGAGATTTTTGAAGGATATGTAAAGTCTCGTAACGGTATTAAGTATGTTGTTAATAGCAACAACAAGGCAGTAAAGTTGTCTGAACTTAAACTTGTTAAAAGAGTTGGACGCTTGATTAAAGAAGATATAGAACAGAAGATTGGTGATATTCTTGGTGAATATGACCTTGCTGCAATTACTGATGCACACGATGAAGATAAGGTTTCAAAGGCTTTGACAGATCAGTTAAGAGCTTTGGATAGTGATGCTCAGAAAGCTGACAGTGATGAACTTCAGTCAACAATTAAAAGTAAAATTGTTGGTCAGTCTCTCGAACAAGAAATCGAAGCAGGCAACATCAAACAAGATGATGCTATTGAAAAGTATAAAAAAGAAAACAGCGATGATGATAACAATAAGTTAGGAGAAAGCCTTAATCTTAAAGGCATTGCTCCTGAGAAGTTGTTCAATAATAAAGCAATTCAAGAAAACATTTTGAAAGAAATGGAAGTTGAGTTTGGTCCTGATGCTGAGTATTTACAGCCAACAACAGATTATGGAATGGGTCCTGACCATCGTGAAGATGCTGTCGAAGATTGTATGGATATGATTGAAGATGGCGAGCCTAAAGAAAAGATTATTGACCGCTTGCAAACTGAGTTTGAAATTGCAAAAGAAGAAGCTGAAAATATGTACAATGATCTTTCGCAGGACGACCTTGATTGGGAAGATGATGATACAACAACTGAAGAACAGAATGATGAATACGACCTTTATGGGGTAACATATTCCGACATATCAAATGATGTTGACAATGAGTTTGAAGATGAGTTAAACACTTTGTCTTTTGATGAAATCGGCTTTGGTAATGAACTTGTTGAACATCTTGCAAGAAAATTTGGTGGAGATGCTGCAAAAGCAATTCGTGAATCTGAAGATACACAAGGTGCAGTTCTTAATCTTGCTGAACAAGTAAAAATGATTAAGGTAAACTTAATAAGAAGTAAAAACAGATAATTAAAAAAGTCGGAATTAAAAAAGTTGGGCAACCCTATGAGGTTGCCTTTATAGTTAATATATCAATATGAACGACCCTAAAGAATATATTCAAAGACAAGTATTTACTGCAGGTTCTCGTGCAAGAATATCTGCAATTCAATACTATGAAGATGATGAACACACTTACTGTCCATTTTGTGGCAGTCAGCAGGAACAGTACTCTGATAGCGGAGCTTTCCGTTTAAGATGCAAACAAAATTGTAAAGGTTTTCAAGAAGAGCTGAAATTGCTTGAAATACAGGCTAGTATCAAAGCTGAACTTGATGAAGTTCAAGAAAGATATGAAGCAATTAAAAACAAAGTCAAAGAACACGCTTTGGATGCAGGTACAAAGACAGCTGCAAAACATTATTTAGAATTGGCTGACGAAAGACAGGCGTTCGACTCAGAAATTGAAAAGCTGACTAAATAATAAATTGGAGGTTTATTTTGGGTAAACGATTACTCTTTGGTAGTGAAGCTCGTGATAAAATGCTTGAAGGTATCTCACTCCTTGAACAAGCAGTTATTTCAACATTAGGTCCTAGAGGACGCAATGTTTGTTTTGATAGACGCACTTCACATCCTGTTATCACGAAAGACGGTGTATCAGTTGCTCGTGAAATTAAGTTTTCAAATCCTTATATGAATACAGGCGCTTCAATGATTAAAGAAGCAGCCGAAAACACAAATGCAGTTGCTGGTGATGGTACAACAACGACAGTTCTTTTGTCGTCAGAAATGTGTAAAGCAGGTGTTAAACTTGTTGCAGCAGGAAAGCAGCCTACTGAATTGCAAAAAGGTATGGATGCTGCTTGTGCTGACTTAATTGAAAAGATTGACAATTATAAGATGTCAGTAAGAAGCGATAAAGACATTTTATCAATCGCAACAATTTCTGCTAATAATGACCCAGTTGTTGGTGGCGTTGTACATCAGGCGTTCTCAATGATTGGTGAAGGCGGTATTGTTGATCTTCAGGATTCTCATACAAAATCAAAAGAAACAACTATTGAGTTTACTGATGGTCTTGAGTTCCCTAGAGGAATTGAAGATGGCCGCTTTGCAACAGATAAAAGAACTGAAAAGTTTGAACTCGAAAATGCAAATATTTTAATTCTTGGTTTCTCTCCTGTTCTTGAAGACTTGAAAGACATCTTGAATTACTGTATTGCGAAAGGCAGAAATATTGTAATGATTGCTCCTGAATATGATGAAGCAGTTGTTTCAATGTGTGTAAATATGGTTGTTACAAGACAGTGCAAGTTTGCTTGTATTGGTGCGCCTGGTGTCGGAGCATATAATCAGGAAGAACAGTTGAAAGACCTTGCTGTTATGTTGGGTACAAAAGTTATTGAGCATCCTGACGACATTAAAGACTTTGTAACTGAAATGAAGAAAATTGAAGATCAGAAGGAAGCAGGTCCTTTTGGTAGATGTGAACGCATCTCATCTTCAAAGTTTAAGACAATTCTTCAGGGCGGAGCTGGTGACGATGATGCTATTCAAGCTCGTGCAGACGAAATTGAAGAAGAAATCAAAAAAGGACAGGCAGACAAAAACTTGGGTATCTCCGAGGAAGAAATCTCAGTTATGCGTAAGCGTATTGCCCGTCTTACTGGTGGTATGGCAACAATTTATGTCGGCGGTTTATCTGCAACTCGTATTAAAGAATTAAGAGACCGTTATGAAGATGCAATTCACGCAGTTCAGGCAGCCATTTCTGATGGTATTGTCCCAGGCGGCGGTTGTACTTTGTTGAAAGCAGCAAGAGACCTTCGCAATGAGATTCGTGATTATCCAAATGATTCATATCGTGCTGGTTATGAAATGATGCTTGACATTTGCCGTATTCCTGCAACATTGATTATTCAGTCAGTGTCAACTGATTATGCTTATATTATATCTGACATTGAACATAACAATAAAAAAGAATATGGATATGATGCAAAAGCTGAACACATTGAAAAAGATATGTTCAAAGCAGGTATCATTGACCCAGTAAAAGTTGAAAAGACAGCACTTGCTTATTCAACTTCAGTTGCAGGTATCTTTATTACAACAGAATGTATCATCACTGATGAACTTGAGAATATTAGTTTGACTGCAAATGATGAGATTTCTGAAAGAACTGACTTCAGTTACGGAGACATTCAGTAATGGGAGCAACCCATAAAATACATAGTGAAAAAGCGATTAACGCGGGAGTAATGATGGTAAACAGTAGTCAAAGAATGAAGGAATGGCAGGTCCCAGGTTCTGACTTATTTCAATACGGACAAGCCATTGCAAAACCTGCTGAACGACTCAAGACAGAGTATTGGCAGGTAAGAATTATTTATAAGCGTACTGTAAAAGTTGGTTTACTTAAAAAGGAAACAGTTATTCCTTTTGAGTTTGCATCACCAATGATTTGCCGAACACACGATGAGGCAGTTGGTTTTGCACCACATTACATTTACGAACTTATTAAAGCAGGTGACTTACCAAAAGATGTAATTCTTTTTGGTAATGAAATTGATTATGACAAAATCAAAGTTGGTATTCAGAAGCTTGAAATTGCTTTAATGGAGAGAGATGTATCAGATAAATAATAGGTTCTTTATAGGACTTTTAATTGTGATTGCCATCACAAGTTTGTTCTTATTGACAAAGAATCCTTTTATCTTTATTCCTGCGTATCTTTTTGCTGTAGGAATATACACAACAGTCTATTTTTGGTCTTTGAAGTTGTTGAACGATATGCAAAAAAGTCGTGAACAATTTTATAAGGAACACGAAGGCCAAGAATATGTTGAACTTACTCCAAAAGAATACAAGCAAATGAAGAAAGAAGGCGCCTTTGAAAAAGATGGCAAATATATGATTGATGAGGATTATTCAGAATGGAAGAAAGCAAAAGAAGCTATCAGAGTCTCAACACAATTACAATCCCTGCAGGAAAGGAATTAAAAAAGATTGCAATTTTCTGCTCAAAACACGGTGACATTACAGACAGCTGTGTAAAGTTTGAAACAACTCGAGTTGATATAAGAGGTAACAAAGTTCTTGATAGAAACTGTTACTGCATTGCTTGTTTGAATGAACTTCTTATGAAGTTTCAGGAAACAGGCCAAGTAGGTAAAATTGGTTTTGTTCCTATCATAGGAGATCCTGAGCCAAAGCAACCTGAACTACCGTTTGAAGAGTTTGAAAAAGATGAATAAAAACAAAAGGCGAGCAAAAAGCTCGCCTTTATTTATTTCAACTTTTTAAGTTAGTCGATAATCAATGATGGCATAACATCATATACGAAGAACTTCTTCTTGATTGCATTGTTAATGCTGTCCAATGCAAGACGGTCACTAACATCAATATTGTTCTTTGATGCGTAGTCATCAGCACGCTGCATCCATTTACCAGCAAGTTCTGCGATAATACGGAACTGGAGCTTACCAACGATACGAACAGGTTTACCACCAACTGAACCACCTTTGTTTGCGAGTTCAACAGCAGCAAGCAAGTATGCGTAAGCAGCTTCCTTAGCATATTCAACAACTTCAGCTGAATCTTCTGTTTCAACATCTGTCAACATATGTGGCAAGATCTGAGCAAGACGAGCCATAAACTCTTCCTGAGTCAAGCGCAACTCATATGAAAGTGTACGAGAAAGTACAGCGTCATTCAAGTCAGTTTTCTTCAAGTTTGAAATCATAATCAATCTTGAAGCGAAGCGCCATTTTGGAGGAATCTGTTCAGGATCTTCATTGTCGAGTTCAGCGAACTGAGCAGCAACTTCAGCGTCTTCATCTGACATATCTTCCCATTCGTCATCATCACCTGTACCTTCGAAAAGAAGTCCAAGTCCAGAGTAATCTGTGTGTTCACGAATTGCTTTCTTTGCAGGAGCAGCTTCAACAAGTTTGAACTGTGCAAGATCTTCAGCAGAAGCTTCTTCATTGTAAACTTCTTCACCATTTACTGATACAGCAAGGCGGCCTTCGCGGAGAGCATTCTGATTGATTTCAACCTCAACACCTTCCTCAAGTGCTTCATTGTCTGCAGCAATAATCTTTGATGCAAGTTTACGAATCTGTGGAGCAACTGTAATCATCTTAGGGTTCTTTTCAGTGTTATCCAAGTCCAACATACCTTTAAGAAGGTTCTGAATAGCCTGGTCCTTTGAAAGAACGAATGAGTCACAGTCATCGAGAATAATTACTTTCTTGTTACGGTTTTTGTAGAAGAAAGCAACGATTGCTGATGCAGCTTTACCAATATCACCGGCATTGAACTCAATTGAGTATCCTTTTCTTGCGAGTGGTCCTTTAGGGAAGTCATATTTCATTGCTTCTTTAACAGAGAATGTCTTACCACATCCAGGGTCACCATAAATGAAAGCGTGGTGTTTAATACCTTTACCCTGAAGAATTGTTCTTGCTACAGAGCGGATTGTATCAAACTTGTCCTGAGCAGAATCAGCAGCTGTAAGAACAGCATCAACTTCATCTTCGCTTCCAGCGAGTTCCTTTGCCAAGTCGTTTGTCAAATCATCAACACTGAATGGTTTTGGAGGTTCTGCGTTTACAGGAGTTCCCTGTGCGCCAAGTTTTGCAACCATTTCATTTACTTTCTGCTGAAGAGCATCTGTGTGAGTCTTGTAATAAAGACCTGCTTTTTCTTCAGGAAGTGCAGCAATAATTCCATCAAGGTCAGCGTTGCCGTGTGTCTGAATATAATTCTTCAAGAAAGAACCAATGTTGAAGTTACCTTCCTGAAGTTCTGTTCCATTTGTAAGGTATGCTTTCCAGAAAGTGTTTCTTGCTTCAGCAAGTTCTTCAGGAGAGTGCATTCCTTCAATATCAGCAGCAGGAACAGTATCAATAATCTGCTTTGCTTCACCTACCATATCCTCTGAGTCGAGAATTGAAGGTGTATCTTTTGTTACTAAATCGCTCATTTATATCCTTCCTATTGATTGTTCTTCAATTAAAGGTAGGCTTACGCCTACCTGTGTTATTAGCCGAGAATGCCTTCGCGAAGGATACGGTTGAAATCCCAAGCGTTTTCAGATTCAGCAATGCGGTCAGAAATCATTTTTTCTGTAACTGATTCCTTGTATGTACCTTTTACAGTAGGCCAAGTGTTTGCAGCTTCAGGAGATTTCTTTGTTGTTGGTTTTACCAATTCTTCTGAGTCTTTCTTATCAATGTCGTGGAATTCCTGTGGGTTTGTCATTGCAGCAATAGCCTGTGTGATTGCGTCCTGACCATCAGCGCCTTCCTGAACTTTCTTCAACATTGCTTCGCGTTTTGCAAGGCGAGCCTTAGCAGCGTTAAGCTTTGTACTTTCCATAACTGGAGCAGCACCTGCGGCAGCAGCGTTAGGATCCTGCATTGTACCATCAACAGCAGGAACGCCTGCGTTAGGATCAGCAGCAGTATCTACAGGTGATTCAATACCACACTGTGTTGCAAGGTCATCAACTGATGTTTTAATAGCAGAAACAGCATCAACGATATTCTGTGGAACAGCACCTTCAGCAGCAGGAGCGATTGCAGCGTCTGCAGAATTGATTGCGTCACCAGCAGCCTGTGTTGCATCAGCAGCACCCATCAAGTCATTTTCCTGCAAAAGTCTCTTCGCATTGAAAACCTGCTTGCGAGCTTCACGAATTGAAGCAACGATTGCGTTCTTATCGAGTTCTTTTTTGCCTTCTTCAACTTTTGTTGAAGGACCAGCGATGATTGTCTTTTCGTTTTCATCAAGAGAAACAGGAGCAGTCATTGTGCCGCAAAGAATTGTTCTTTCGATCATTTTCTTCTGCTTTGTTGAAACGCCACGGCCAAGACCTTTGCTTTCTTTGTATGCGCGGAATTCTTCGAGAGTTTTGTTGTACTCAGCTTTCTGAGCTTCAGTCATCTCTTCTTTCTTGTCGTCTTCTTTCTTTTCAGGTTCAGCTTCTTCGTTGAACTTGCCTTCTTTGTAAAGCTGGCGAATCTTTGCCAATTCTTTACCTGTAACTACAGAAGACATTCCTCTTGCCTTCTTCTCTTCTGAATACTGTTTTACAGCTTCTGTAAATCTAATCATTATGTTTAATCTCCTCGTGTTGTTCGACTTTTCAATTAGCATTTATATCAAACTTACACATTATAATGAATTATAATGGTGTCCGCTTTCCACGGTTAGCGGTCTTCCATATATCTATTTAGTATGTTCTTTTCAAAAAGAAACACTTCCAAATATAAATAAATCCTTCAATTTTCTATTATTATATTGTCCCATATAGCTAAAAAAGTCTCAAAAGTTTGAAAAATTATCATTAGATTTTTGAACTTCGTGCACGAGTCTTTTATATTATTATTGTAAACAACCGACAAGGAGGAAATTATGGCAGTTGTAATTACAAACAAGGCACAGATGAAGGAAATTATGAAGGACGAAGCAAAGGCCCTCGTTGTTCGCTTCTGCCAGTTGAACGGTTACGCTGTCCCAAAACTTTCGGTTGAAAAAAGATCAAGCCGCGTTTGCAACTTCACAACAGAAGGCTACTACAAAAATGGCGGAGATGTGGTTGCAGTTGTCCCAGGAAACACTACTTTTGATACTGCAACATCAGCTCGCTACAATGTAATTGATGATACAATTTACGGAGCAATTCTTCACGAGGTTGGCCACTACATTCACGAACATTATCTTAACTGGGAAAAAATCCCAATGGGCGAAAGAAGAGTTAGCAACTACGAACCTGACAACAAGGAAGTTTTTGCAGAAACATTCCGCCTTTACCTTTCAAACCCACACCTCCTTTCAATTTGGAATCCTACACGCTATGCTTGGATGAAGGCTCGCTTCCAGAAGGTAAAGAAAACAAATTGGAAGGCAACTTTCAACGGTGTAAATCCTGCTTGCGTTGCTCGCCTCGAAGCTGCAATCGCAACATTCTAATCAAAAATCATGTGAATAAATTGAAGGTACCCAGACGGGTACCTTTTGTGATTTCTGACTAAATTGTTAATATACATATAGAGGTGACTTATGGCACAGTTGGAATTAGCGCAGCAGGAACTTACAAAAGTTGGAGCTGCCTTGATGAAAGCAATCAAAACTGGTGAAGCTGCCCAGTTGCAGGTTATGCCAATTTTGAAACAGCTTAAGAAAGTAAATACAGCACTTACATCAGTAATAAACGGCGACGATGATGCTGAGTTTTCTTTTGACTCAATCGAAGAATCAGCTCCAGTTGCACGCCCCGCACAGAAACAGCAGCGTGTTCAGGAACAGGAAGATTATGGTGTTGACCTTGGTGGTTTTACTGATCTTCTTACACCAGAAAACAATCCTGACTCTTTCGATTGGAAGTCGACTTTCAAAGAAGGAAACAAAACTAAGTTTGGCGGAGTTGATGTTGATATGTCTGCAATCGCAAATACTGAGTTTGTTACTGACCCGCTTGGTCGTATGGTTGACAGAACCTAAGGCGGCGTAAATGAAAGACATCACTTTTAATGAATTGAAAAGTTTGGTGTCAAAAACTCCCCAGTATGTAATTGAAGATATGGGCTTCGCTGATGAAGATGCATTCTTTCAAGCAGCAAACGACAGAGTTGCTCACTTGAGAGACTTCTTCTCAGAAGTTTATTTTCTTGAAGAGAAAGATGAAGAGATTACTTATACGAGAAGTAATGGACATACTTCTTGCTTCAAGTTTGACCCAATCGAGATTCCTGTAAATGATGAAGAACTTATCAAAATACGGGATAACATTTACGACAGAGGTGGAGACCCAAACCGCATCGTATTAGGCATTTATGAATTGTTTGAAAAGCCTGACTACGGTATGCCAAACCATCAAAGCCGAACAGAAAATATGTTGGCTTCCTTTTTTGTAAAAGGTTAATATAATTCCATAGAGGTTATAATTGTGGACTTAAATGCTCTTATCAAGAATGAGTATGACAAAGATGTTGAAAGAAATAAACAGCGTCTTGAGATAATGACATACTCAGGTCAGATTTATACTGACGATTATTTAATCGAACATTTTCCTTTGAAGTTGAAGGTTGAAGAGCGATTGAAAAAATTGAAGGAGCTTATGTTCTTCCTTGCATCTTCTTACAACATTGGAGATGTAAAGCAGAACCACGGAATCTATTTCACAAAAGACACATTCCTTAAAGCAGGCCTTGATATTTCAGGTATGCAACAGTCAAATTGGATAAAAGGAATGAAGAACTGTGGAATTATTTATGTTATCAACAAACATTATCAGTTCGGCCACGGTGATGAAAACTTTTGTAAACTTTACGGACTTAACCAACTTGGAATTATAAAATCATTCCCGCACGAATATCAAAAATATCTTGAAGAACACGAAGATAAGCCTACCGCAAACACAGTTGTTGATATTGCCGACAACATTACAGTCGAAGTATTCAACAAGAAACAAAAGCAAACAATAAGAAGTGGCCTTACACAATTCAATAATAAGCTTGTGGATAACTTTGATAAGCAAGCAGTTGTTGATTTCACAAAAGGAACTATTTCTGATTTCAAAAGAATGCTTGATGAGTACAATGAAGATAAATCTGAGTATAATAAAAAGCGTCTTCGTTTCAAATGTGAAGGAAGTAAAATTACAGGCCGCGCCTATTCAAAATATATTGCAACAGAGAATGATGAAGCAAGAGAAACAGATCGTACTGTCTGGTGTCAGCAAAATGGTTTGAAGTATCGTTATGATATTAAGTCGGCAGTTCCTCGTATAAGTCATTTAATGTCAACAGGCGAATGGATGGACCGTGACTTTGATTTTTATCAGGAAATGGCAGATCGTTCAGGTCTTAATCTTCCTCGTGAATATATGAAGTCTGTTCATATGCGGTTGCGTTTTGGTAAATCCGCTGACAAGTCATTTTCGGAGTTTTGCTTTTCAAACTCAGACTTGATTAAAGCAAAGTACCCGAGTGGTGAAGCTTATGAAAGATGGTTAACAGTTGTAAAGCCCGCAATGTTTGAAGATTGGAAAAAGCTTTACAACATTTGTGAGGAACTTGAAGGAAAAGATCATTCCTCATCGGTATTTTATTTTGAAAGTTATTTGGAACTTTATGTTGTTTGGAAGTTGAAACAAATGGGCATAACTGCTTACAACATTTACGATGAGTTCTATTATGATAAAGAATGTGACATTGCTTTGATTATTGCTGAAGCCGCTAATTATATGTACAATAAGGTAGGTACATATTATGGAAGTTTCAGAAAAGGAGATGTTTCAAGCAATGCTTGATAAAGCGGAAAAGACCGCTGAAGAAAAAGAAAAGAAACAGAATGAAGGTTGTCCAGACTGCTTTTGTGAGGACTGCGACAATGATTGCCCAGCAAAAGAATTAGGACTTATAAAATGAGTGATGAAGTAGAATTACCAAAAAAGATGTTGACAACTGAAGAACTCTTGAGTGATTTCTTCTTTCTTATTTTTTGTCCAAATCCAAATAAAAATAATGTTCGTGTTATCATCGATGATGGTACAATAAAACTGTACACAAACATTCCAAAGTTTATCAAAATTATTGAAGGAACGATGGATGAGAAAGCAGGGACGATTGTAAAGAACTGCTGTGAAACTTACGGATGTTATTATGTTATTGACCGTTGTGAAAACACAATAAGAAAATTGAATATCAATTCTGAAGATGGCGTTATAAACTTGAAGCAGCTTCAAAGTGACATTCAAAAAGCTAAAGAAAATGGAGAAGCTGATGATGCTCTTCGAGAAAAATACTTCAACACATTAAATAGTTTTGTAAAGCCTGAACTTCAAAGAGGCTTAGATAACAACATCGTCGCTGGAAATAAATATGCGGCAACAGTTGTTTACGGACAAAGAATACAAAGAGGCTACAGACCTTACTAAGCTGTTAATATAATTTCAGGTATAAATGCTAAATGACTGAAAGAGAGATTAACGAACAAATCGTTTTAAGGCTTGACATATCTAAAAATGTCAAGCATAATTCAACTATGGGACATTGTCCCTTTCATACAGACAAACATCCTTCATTCTCTGTTGATTTAGATAGAGGCCTTTGCCACTGCTTCAGTTGCGGTTATAACGGAAAGTTGAGAGGTCTCTTTCGTGAGATAACAGGACACTCAATCAATAAAGAGCTCGGCATAAAATGGGAAGCTCAAGATGAAGCGACATTTGTAAATCCTTTCAAAGAAACAGTCAAAGAAGATTTATCCGCAACACCTGATGTTCATATTGCACTTGATGGAGCTTTTATCCCAGTTGATAAAGATCCTGATGTTTGCAAGTATTTAATGCAAAGATGCATTCCTGTCTCTGTTGCAAAATCAATGCGTATGTCTTTTGCAACAATGGCCCGCTCTTTTGATACATTTGAGCCAAATAATAAAGATCAGATGGTTTACTTTACAAAGCGTCTTGTAATTCCAATTTATGAAAGAGGTAAGTTACTTTCTTGTGAAGGTCGTGACATTTATGGTAAAGAGTATTATTACAATATGTTGCGCCGTAAAGGTATGAATCCTGATGAACACGAATACAAGAAATGTATTTATCCAAGAGGCGCTTCAACATCAACTCTTTATGATATTGATAAACTTGACAGTTCAAGAAGACTTTATTTTGTTGAAGGCATTATGGATCTTGCAGTACTTCGTACAGACAGTTTCTTTAATACAAAAAACTCAACTGCAATTTTCGGAGCATCAATTTCTGAAAGACAAAGATACTTCTTAAAACAGTTTGACTTTACATACATTATTGATAATGACTTGGCAGGTTGGCTTTCATTAAGACGATTGATGGAGTCATTAAAAGAAGCTCCTATCAAAAGAGATTGGAAGTTTGTTGTACCGCCATTTCACGACCAAGGTGTAAAGGATGTTGGAGACATTCCTGTAAAAACAGGACGAACAGTTGAACAATGTAGAAAGGCTCATTGGCTTGATAATTCAAAAGATATTCTTGCCAATGAAAAATTGATAAATGATACTGTAGCGTTGCTACAAGAGGAGAAGAAAAGATGCGAACAAACACAGGCATAAAGAGTGGAATTGACAAGGACATTATGAAAGACCTAAAGAAAGGTGATGTTCTTTATTCTGCTGTATATGACAATGGTTGTGGCAGAACTTCTATCGAAAAGTTTGTCTTTGACGAATATGTAAAGCAGCCAGGGAACAGTAAAGGTGTATGGGCAAAGTACGCAGAAGTTGTTCTTGAAAATGAAGATGGCACTTACGAACTTGCAAAGAAAGTTCATCGTAAAGAAGACGGAACTGAATCCGAAGAAGTTGCTTGGAGAGTAAACGATATTTCTATCGGCTTATTCCTTGACCCACTTTCAGCTTTGAAGGCTTGGGAAAAAGTTGCTTTCAACATTTACAGTTCAGCAAAAAGAGCAGTAAGAGATCAGGAAGCAAAAGAAAAGAAATCAAATTAAGAGGTGAATTGAAATGACAAATGTATCTTACAATGAATTGGTTGGCGAGTTTGAAGCAGAGATGGCTCTTGAGGAAAAAGCTGATGCGCTTCAGTCTCAGATTAAAATGATTAAGGCTGACATTGCTGAAAGACAGAAAGGTTTCGCTCAGGACCACGAAGCAAATAAGAAAGATATTGCAAAGGCATACAAATATTGGAAGGAAGTTCGTGAACAGGACGATCCTGCTGCTGCATCAGAAGACTTCTTCACTTTGTGTGTACTTATTGATGGTGGAGTTGCAGCAGAAAACTCAAGTGAGGCCTAAATGATAGCTGAAAACTTCAACGGAGATAAATGGAAGCAAACAACTATGAAAAAGTTGATTAGCTTCTGTGAAAAATGTCCGTGTGTACTTGCAACAAGAACTGCATCACAGAACGGACAGGACGGTGTTTTTATTATTCATAAAAACACTGGAAATGAGTATTTCTTTCCGTGGGATTTTACAAAGGATCCACAGGTGTTTATTCACGACATCAAGGAATACATCAAACCTCGACATTATCCACTTTTAATTGAGACTGAGTATGAGGAACATCAGTTGACTCCTCAGGAACTTGCAACAATGGTTGAAAGCGGAAAGTCAATAAAAGAACTTCCAAAGTATGAAAGACGAGTAAAGTCTCAGAAGCTTTGGAGAATTGACAAAGTTATTCTTTGGAAAAACATTGTCATAATGGAACGAGTACCTATGAATAAGGACGAAATAGTTCCGACTTCTCAGTTCCGTTTCAAGTACAACAAGAACTTGGTTATTTTCTTGAAGAAATACCGCAGCGGCGAGTTTGCAACTTTGCAGGAAGCTGGAGATGTTTTCTTCAATGAAAACAATTCAATGTTGATAAACGAAATTGTCCCTAAAGCTTAATCAGCGAGTATGGCAGAATAATTAAAAAAA
>Ga0326512_10001607_pt1 | contig 17176 bp, 16 predicted proteins | sample 1_2617_0518_D_FD_203652 | JGI IMG/M metagenome (GOLD analysis project Ga0326512, IMG submission 203652) | Bovine rumen microbial communities from UC Davis, California, United States - 1_2617_0518 | ecosystem: Host-associated > Mammals > Digestive system > Stomach > Rumen | place: USA... | reverse complement strand
ATTTATAGCGGATTTTATAAAAGAAGAAATGCCAGATGGAATATATTCTATTGATGAGATTAACGCAGCGTTTATGAAATCTAAATATCATTTCATGCTTTATGAAGAAGATCTTCCTTATCTTCGTGGTGGAGATGAAATTGAAGGTGAAGATTCAATAGATATAACCGAATAATCCTAAAAAGGAGAATTTATATGGAAACACGAAAAGGTAGACTTATACCTAATGTGAAGCCACTGTCTTTCTTTTATGAAGAAAGACATCGTTCTCCTTTTGAAGGAGAATTGAATTATGATTCTGATAACAATATTGGTTTTTGGGTTAAGAATCAAAATAACGTTTGGGAAAATCATGCCGCATCAGCTAATATCCAAAGCTTGATTGATAATTATGGAGAAACTGGAGATAATACTTTTCAGAATGCGCAGGCGTATTATGAGAGCAATGTTATTCATCGGTTCTTTTTCAATCAGACTGGACAAACTGTTAGGCTTGATAATTCTATAGATATATCAAGATTTGCATACTATGCAATTTTGAGTATAGGATTGGATAAAGGAATTCGTCGTTATGTGACAGGTTTGGTAGATTCAGACGGCTCAGATTTCGAGAAAGCTTTGATTCCGACTTCTAGGAAAGTAGGAACTCTTACTAAAGATATTAAGTTAAATACTTGGTATACGGTAGAGTTTTATAATGAGAAAAAAGAAATGGTTTATTCAGTAAACTACCTGGCTTATCAAGCATTTAAAATGCCTATAGATCTGGTTGGAGAATCTGAAGATAAGACCAATACCATCACGAATGTCGGCCTGACATTTAACCAAGTCAAAAACGGTAAAGGTCTTTTGTATAAGAATCATCCACTGAGTGAACTTAAACCTAAACTCATTTTAACGATGGCAGATAGACACCAAGTTATTATTACCGATGTGTCTAAAATGAATCTTAAAGGATTTGATGCTATAGATAATTCCAAAGAAGGTGAGTATTTAGTAAGAGCAGAATACAACATTTTTGATAACGAGAATGAATCTGCTTCAACAATATTTAAGTCTTACAAGGAAACCATACTTTATTTACATGCTCAATCTGAAAAGGTTCCTGTTAGTGTTACTGTTCCTAAAAGTGATCCTACTTTGTATAACAGAAGTTACAAAGAGGTTCGTGTAAGAGGAATAGGTAATGATAATTATGTTTCTGTTAAAGATTTTGCAGTTACTACTGACTCTGATGGAAATGACGTTATCACTATTCCTTACACTTATTTTAAGATCGAGAAAAATAACGTATTAGTTATTTATACTGAACAAACCAACGAACACATTGTAAAAGCCAAATCCCTACATATTCAAACCAAAGCTTACGTCGTGGTTGAAGAGAAACCTCAATTCACTTACAAAAAGTTTTATGCAGTTGGATATACAGAAAATGAAAGTGGATCAGTTGTAGTTAAATTTAAATTCTTTATTCTCACGAATGAAAACGATATAGCGGAAATTACAAACGACGTAACTGTTACTTATCCAGAAGATTATGCTTCAGGTAAAGTTAATAGATTAGTTGCTTCTTTTTACGGAAGAACAGATGTTTTCTTCGTTTACTTTAAAGATATCAATCTTGCTGGATCGATGAAGCGAATTTTAACATCGTCTAATCAGAACGAATTACTGTTGAATCCTGACACAACAATTAGACCCTTGTTACTTTGCACTACATTGCAAGACGAAGTACTTAGAGCTGGTTCTGGAACATTCTTGACTTCTAATGAAGCTACATTTGCAGACTTAGCAAGTTATATTTCAAATCAAGCAGTAGAGTATTTGAGAATTAGAATGATTAAACCAACGACAAGGTTTATTTCTGATTACGTTGATACTAATCCGATTTCTATAGTTCCATTTTATAAGGAATTAAAACGTCTATACAATCGATATAGTGAAACTGTTGGAGAACTTGCATCAGAAAATGTAGCTCAAGCAAATTACACTAAATCATATAGACTTATCAAATATAAAAACGTCACTGTTAGCAATAAAGCTACTGAAGAAAACCAAGAAGTTTCAGACAAAACTTTGAAAGAAATACTTCAGATGATGCCAATTCCAGTATCCGATTTTGGAACGTTTATAGGATACTCTGCTAACAATGCAACCCTTCTTTCTGAAGAGGAAGAAAACATAGTTGTCAAGGCCAATACTAGCAAACACATATTCGCTTTCTTCGCAAAAGATGTAAATAGCAATTATGTGGTTTCTGGAAACTTCCCTGGACATTTGGAAATAAAGTATACTTTGAATCGCAATAGCATCAGATTGAATAAAGATGATCCGTTGTTGGTTGAAGGATATACTAAAACGTCTGATGGAAAATATAAATGTTTAGGAGCAGTGGTTTGTCACGCTTCTATAAGATAAAGGAGAAATAGATGGGATCTTTAGCGATGGGTCTTTACCCGTTATCGAAATTCCAAGGCGTTAACGCTGCTACTCCTAGAGAAGGAACTCTGGCTTATGATGATGCTTTTAATATCTATGTAGCTCATGAAGTTCCAGTAGGTTCAAATAATTGGGAATGGACAAGTAAAACTGCTAATATTCAGAAATTCCTTGATAACCTCTCGGCATCTGGATTGTTTGAAGCTTCTGCTGCTTTTGTAAACAACAGAAAAATCTTGCGTTTCTATTATGATCCTGATAATGGCGTTGTGCGTCTTAATCCAGATTTAAGGTTTGATTCCTCTTACAGATATTATGCTATTCGTAACATCTCGAAAGATGCTTCTGGCGGATACGCATACATTACTGGAGAATCGAATTCTGATGGAAATATTTTAGCTACTCTTGTAGATATGGAGTTAGTTGATTCTGTACAAGGTGACGGCAATCAAGTGTCTAAACCTACAACAGGCAAGCTTTATGGCGACGTTACAGATGGTAACGCATACATTGTAGAATATTACGATGAATACAGAACTCTTATTGATGTAGAATCTTATCAGGCTGTTAAAGTTCGTACAGCAGATACTGACCTTTGTCCAGATACTGCTATCAAAGATCTTTTGGTTCATTGTAATCAGGAAGCTAACGGTGCAATCTTCTTGCATCAGGGTCAGAGCGTAGACGAACTCGCTATCCAGGTAAGCTTGGATTACGGCGACGATCTTCATAAAGACATTTCACACGAAGAAACAAACGGTGGACGTCTTGTTATTCAGGGTCTTGATGAAATCGATACAACTACACTAACTGCCGATGGAGCTAAGCAACAATACATTGTCGTTTCATATAATATGATTCGTTCAAATGCTAGCTATGCCACACAGTCTTCATATAAGACTTCGACAGGTTCAGTAATTGCTCCTTCAAGTAATACTATTTACAAAGAGATTCCTGTAAATATCATTGAATCTGAGAACACAGATCTTGTTAAACTTATTCCTGTCGGCTATGTTGTTACTGAACAGGAAAACACATACGATTCAACGGATGGTTCAGTTATTGGAACTATTGAAGTTAGTCGTATTAAAATCAAGTTCTTTGGTTTGTATTCTAACGGTACGTTGTATGATATTACTAACCTTTGTAGCATTCTTGGTTCATTCTCAGACACAAACGTTAAGAATAACCAGAGTATCCAGGTATCTGTAAAACTCGGTTATAACCAAAACATTTACAATACTTATCAATTCACAGTGTATCCGCCTGGAACAACAACTTCTTCTGGTGGAACTGAACTTGTTAGCAACAATCGTGTTACATTTGTTCAGAATACAACTAACTGGATTACATTTGATACTACAAAGACCGCTGGTGGTATTTATTCTGGTGCATTTACAGGATTTAAGACAAATCAGAATGCTATCGCTCCTGCTAACTTGCTTGGTATGGACGAAGTAAAATACGGTGATGTTGTTCCAAACTACATCAGAATCCGTGATGCGAAGGATCCTTCTTTCTATTACACAGATATCATACAGCCTAGTGACAATATATTCTATAAGACAAATAGTGAGCATCCTCTTACAAATGACACTCCTATTCTTATTGAATTCTACTATATCACTATTGATTCTGCTTCTAACAAAACTGTTAATGTGTTTGTTACAGGCGCAGTATCGTTCTTTGCAGAAAACGCATCGTCTAATTAATATTTGCTAGGAGGAACACGACATGTCTCAAACTGTAGGTGAAATGCTTAGCAAAATTAAGACATCCTGCGATAATCGGACATTTATGTTCTGTTTTAAGAATACTAGTTTGGCTAAAGCATATGGACGGGCTAAGCTTTATACTCCTTGGGAGTCTAGAGTAAAACCTGTTCCAACATATGCTAATGTATCCGATAATGTATTTACTGGATATGATCTTGATATGATTAAAGCTGCCGGATATGTAGCATTCGATAATCGTCCTAATTTAACGGCTACGACAGTTAAAGAAGAATATTCAAGTGCTGCGGTAGCAACCGCTATCAAGAAAACCACGACTACCATAACTAAGTATAATTTTAACGGAACTGAAACTGTAACGACTGAAATCTCATATTGGTATAATGATAATAACTACGCTACGCCAGTTGAAGGAAGCGTAGATTATCCTGTTTTTCCTGGCGCATATGAACCTGCTACTAGAGAAAACACTGTGTATCAAAACAATCATAATTTCTTGAAAGTATATAAATACACTAAGGATTTGGCAAACCGATATTATTGGGAAGCTACACCTTATATAGCAGTTGAACAAATCGACACGTTATCTTCTGGAAATATAGATCAGTATTATAAATATGCCAATGAGGACGATACTTATTATCGCAAAGACATTTTAGTTAGATCAATTCGTACTCCTATTTTGAACATTTATTATAAAAACTCAGAAGGAGTTTGGATCGATTACAATCTTTGTATTAGAACTTATCCAGAGTATGATGTAGATGAGGCAAGTAAAATCTGGACAGAACGTCTAAAGATTGATCCGTCTATTTTGCCTAAATGTGAATATGTAGACGACAATGGATACATTTTCTATATTGATGCGGCAGATGGGGCAGATGTTTATGCTGATACATGTACAAGCATAGAACTTGATACTGTAAAATCAATCAATGTTATTTCGAAGAAAGTTGAGCTGTCTGTGGATAGAAACACTGATGCTCTTATGTTCTTGAATGGAGAATTGCCTCCTGCACTCAGCGGATTTGAATTTGACCATTGGTCTTGGATTAAAGACGGAAGTGCTATAACTTCATCGAATAATAAACAGCTTACTTCAGGTTCTATTCTTGAAGTATATGCAGTATATTATAGATCAACAGGAACCGTTTCTTATGAACCATGTTCTATGAGAGATCCAACTATTCCTTGGAAACAAAGATTTATGTATGATGATCTTAAAGTTACTCTTCCTGAAGGATACACTAAAGATCAGTTCTTAGTGTGGTTGAATGGAGCATTCGTTCCATCTACTAGAGATGCGACTTATGAAAATTTGATGTATCTTGAAAATGCTATGACTATGATCGGAAGTAAATCAGTTAATCAGAAACTTGGTGCAACTGTTGAACCTGGAAACTATGGATCAGTTATTACTCACGAAGAGAACGATGAATATCGTTACGATATAAATCTTAGATTGTTTGGTTGGAAAGGCGTTAAGGTATCTAGTTTTTATAAACCTGCTACTTCAACTACTACTCCGATTGCATACAACTTTGAAGTAATTCGTCCTCTTAAAACATTGACATTCCCTGTTGATGTAAACGTCGATGCCCACATCATCATATGTAATGGTAAAGTATTGTCTCCAGATGAATACATCGTTGATCCTGACAATCCTAAAACAATTATTCTCAAGAATATCGAGTTTGAATGTAACACTCTTCTTGATCAATTAGTTCAAGAAATAGACGATAATCTCGAGTATTATGAAAACGTAAATCCATTATACTTGCTTAGAAGCATGGTATTGGAACGAACATATTCTTTGGTTAACTTCTCAGCAGAAGATAGTTCAAAAGAGTTGTATTTGCGCAATTCAAACGCTTGTGCGGTTGACTTTCCTAAGAAAGGCGAGATCACGTTCTCTAGTCTTAATATTGGAGACTTGGTTCTTGTTAATGGTTTGTTTGAACCATATCTTTGGGTACACCAGAATACTATTAGATTCCCTCGTATGGAGTCTTCTTATAGAGATGGCGATGTAGATAAACTGTACCACGAAAATGTATTGAGATATTATTTCTTGTTAAAGGATAAATAAAACATAAACTCCTCCCAATTATGGGAGGAGTCTTTTTCTTTAATCTATAGTTTGGTGTTTATATTATAATAGTGAGGAAAGTAGAATTAATGCTATAATACTTCAGCTAGATTTGTTCGTATGAATAAAGACTCTGATAAAAGTACAATAGTTAAGATTCTACTAAAAAGAATCATGAAGACTAACGAAATTATTCGTGGGAATGTATTTATCATTCCAAATCCAGCAATCTCTTATTCAGACGAAACTAGAAATCTTTCGTTCTGGCACAAGATGGAAGAACTCCTTCAAGCAAATGCGGATCACGTAACGAGTGTTCGCGTCGAAGACAATCAATATGTGCAGGTATGGTACTGCACAAGTGGAAGCGACAACAGCAACTGGGTAGACCATTGCATTGATGGATATCCTGAATTGAAAGGATGGAGACCAGTATCTCCATATCTTCCAGTAGAACTATTAAAGGGTCATACTGAAGGACAGACAATTACAATAAATTTGCCTGTTAAGAAGACTATCAATGAAACTGACGTTGAAGAAATGTCAACGATTAAAGTAGCGTTGATCTTGTCACAGAACAAGTATCGCTACAGAAATTTCGGAACGTTTGAAAACGTTTTGGATCGTCTTACACGTTAAAAGTCTTTTAAACCCGAAAGTCCGAAAGGATAAGTAGGGTTATTTTTTCTTTTCCATTTCTTTTGAGACATGTTTTATGAGCCATTAATTTTGCTTAATGAAAGGGAGAAATTATGGGAATATTATTAGTCGATTTATCTCACGAAACGTCGAAGGATAAACGAAACTTTAGAGAAAACTCTTAAATCGCACTATAAATTATATATTTTATGGTATGATCGGAGGTAAATGGTTATGAAGAAATCATATTCGATTGAACCTAATCTTAATGCACAATATGATCAGCAAGCCTTAATGATGTTAAACATGATGAAGCTAGCGGATTTTAAATCTATTGCTGATAAGAATGCAGTTCAATTTGATATTTGTATAAAAACTGATGGTGTTAGAATTAATATCATCAAGAAAATCCAGATAAAACTGTTCGCAAAAGATCAGTAGAATGTGATAACGACGAATTACAAACGTTATTACCAAAGTTTCAATCGGCTCTCTCAGAAATTCTTACAACGAGTATGATGGGAAATATGAATTCAATGTTTCCGATGATGTAGGAGTGTTTATGGAACAAACTCCGCCTAAAATTTTTAAGAAACTTGTTGAAACCAATCCAGCAATCAGTTATGCTGTAAATACATTGATAACTGAATACGACATTCAACGATGCCATCCAAGTTGTATGTATTTTATCAAAGGTCCAGAGTTTTATAAAGAACTAATGGCCATGCCGAAACTTGATAGTAATATTAAGATCGGAAAGATGATGCGAGAGGATCCAACCCTTGCATCTAAGATTGGCGAAATCAAGTTGAAATACTTTAACGAATTCTGTAGGGTAAATAATATCAAAGAATCTAATTTCTTGAGCAGTACAGTTGACTCTATGTTACTTGTTAATAAGAAACCGTTAAAAACTAAATTCGAAAATGGAGTAATTAATTTTCGAAATAAAGACGGCGAGTTTACAAGCTATATACGATTAAACTTTGTTCGTGAAATTGAAATATTGTATGATGGTATGGGTGGAAATATAAGAATTAAAGGCGTTAATGAAGAGTATGTTGACGGTAATCCAATATTTATGAGATTATTTAAACAACTTCTTATGCTTCTTGAAAATTCTAATGCACTCACGGATGCTGAACTTTATAGAAAAATTAATTATATTCGAAAGAAATACATCGATGCGAAAGATCCGTCAATGTGGGCAAGTCTTCTAGACGGAAATAAATATATTTATATTATAGATGGTGAAAAGGTTATGTCTGACGAATATTTACCAGAATCTAGTAAAAATATTTTGGTAAAAACAGATAATTTTCTAACCTTCATTTTACCACTAATCCAGATATGTTTGAAGCCACATTAAGGGTATTTTAGCGACATCTCTCAATTTTGACATTGATATGACCTCATTTTCGAGGACGTATTTTATATAGTCAAATAGAGAGATGCGTATGTATGGAATGATAAAATGCGTCAGAAAAAGATCCGGTGAAACCCAAGATTTTGATCTGGCGAAACTTGAACATGTGATTCTCGTCTCTATTCAAGAAGAGAAAGAATTTAATGAACCATACAGTGTAGAGAAAAACACTGCTTCTAGGATAACGTTCGAAGTCATACATGAACTTGAAAAGAAAATCAAGAATCATGAATTGGATTGTATGAATATTGACATGGACGTTATTCAAAACTTAGTTGAAGATATTTTTTATAGATGCGGGTATTATAATACAGCTAAACGCTATATGAGATATAAGTTCAACAAACAACTTGCCGCAAAGGACAGTGAGATTGAAACACTTAAAAAAGAAATCCTGGAACTTAAAAGGTTTAAGGACGAATATATTGACGATATGCGGTAAAGCAATTGTCATGTAAACACATAGGAGTAATTTAAATGATCGTTTTATCAAAGGAAGAGTATCTTAATTTTAACAAAAACGTTGTTGGGGCAAGCCGCCGTTTTTATAATGTTGCAAAACACAGCGTGTTGCCTAGCAATACTAGTGACGCAGTAATCAACATTGGTCGTTATCTACTTGATGATTTCGCATTTTTAGATTCTGTTACTCATAAAGAAAAATGCGAAGAATTGATTAAGAAAGGTTTTGTGACTGTTTCTTTTTTCAAAGGAATTGTAGACTGCTGCTTTACTGTTGGTACTAAGGTACTGATGAGAAATGGAGAATACAAGAATGTAGAAGATCTCAAAGTCGGCGATCTTCTTATGACAACGCTCGACATTGAACCGTTACAGCATGTTGCAGAGGTAAAATGCGTTCTCCATTCGGATATCGACTATGATCCTGAGGAAGATTATGATGTTTATTTCGTAGATGTCGTTACATCTAAGAATTACGAAATGAATGATATTTTTATTAAATCAGACAAATACGAAAAATAAACAGAGGATTTCTATGGCTACAAAAAAGAAATCAAAACTGTCTATCCCTGAAAATATGACAGTTAAGAAACGAGACGGAGATTATGTTCCGTTTGATAGTACATTCATCAAAAATGCCATTGCTAAAGCAAACGACTCGATGAAAAACAAAGACGACAAAATATCAGAAGCCGAAATATCTAAAATAACAGAGCATGTGGTAGATGAATTATTTGGAGACCCGGTAGATGGAACTTTTAATGTTGATAATCCACCTGAAGTTGAAGATATTCAAGACGAAGTAATACTTTCACTTAAGTACTTCAATCATTTTGCTCTTGCTGAAGAATATAAAAGCTTCCGCGAAAAACGCACATATAATCGTCTTAAAGATGCTAAAGTAATGCGAGATATTCACAAGCAGCTTACTCCTGACCCAAAAAAGAAAGCAAATCAAAATGCAAATCTAGATGAGCTTTCTTTTGGTGGACGTAAAGGTGAAGCGGAATCAACTTTGCTTAAATATCTTGCTAGAAACGATTTGATGGATGAACTTGACATAGTTGATCTTGATATGAATCGTAGATATAAACACGATTTAGATAGCTTCTTCTTAGGCGAACACAATTGCATAAGTTGTCCAATAGATCCACTTCTAGAAAAAGGATTCACCACAAGACAAACAGATATTCGTCCTGCAGGTTCTATTAATACTGCATTCCAGCTGTTGGCTGTTATTTTCCAATTACAGAGCTTACAGCAATTCGGTAAACATCTCTGCCGAATTAAAACCTCGAGAACCTATAAATATAGGGTGTGTGCAAACACTTATAAAATTGCATGCTAACGGTCAACTAAATCGAAAGATTAAGGTGGTAAGAGATCCTATATCTACTGAGAAAACAGTAGACAAGGTAATACCGTGCTTGGTAACACATTTCCGCCAAGTGTATCGACTATCGAAAGCATAGCTAAGAAAAAATATCTTAGTGAAGAAGCGAGTAGAGTACATGATAGGTGAAATTCCTATTGTGGAAGCGCGAGGGTATCGGAAGATACAAGATATAGTCAGGCTTTATAGAAATATAAAGGATGCGGAATGGGAGTCTCCGCAACTCATCTAGATGTAAGTATGATACCTTATGTGAGAATGTCTTTCTATAAGCACTATCTCACCGTTGTTGACATTTTGCCATTTATAAATGTTGAGAAAATAAAGGCAAGATTAGGTTTCGATAAATTCGAAGCTAAAAAGATTAGTATCGTCGATCCTATTTATAAGGGAGACCATTGGTACAACTTTATCAGACGGTACATTGCAAAAAAGGCTTTAAAACTTACTAAAAAAGAGCTCAAGCAAGCTGTTGAAGGAATGTACCATAACCTCAATACACTTCAAAGCAGGTCAGGTAAAGTAGATTGCCTAGCAGCGTAGAAATACGTTGTGTAGAATTCGGCAAATTCGGTGGAGTCTAAAAGCCAAGTGACTCATGATAATACCGAGGTAAACTAATAGATTGCGAAAGGCTATTAGTCACCGTAACGCGTAGGAGATGAATAAATATAATTCTCCCAAGAGTGTCGACACCAAAAGATATAGTCTTTTGTGAGTTGGATTGACCACCAACAATACCTAACGTTAAACGAGGGTGAATATGTACGCTGAACGTCGTGAGAAATCACGAGAGCTAGAGGATAAAAAGCCTCTAGGATAACAAATTTGAATCAGTTGCCCTTTAGTTCGATCAATTATGGTACTTGTACGCTTCCAGAAGGTCGTATGGTAACTAAAGCATTGCTTGAAGGATGTATTAAAGGTGTTGGTAAGTTTGGAAGAACTAGTGTATTCCCTTGTGGAATTTTCCAGTTCTCTAAAGAAATCAATGGCTATCCAGGAACTCCTAACTATGATCTCTTTAAGTTGGCTATTAAGTCTACTGTTAAGAGATTGTATCCTAATTACGCAAATGTAGAATGGAGCGTAAACAAAGCAGCTATCAAGTATGATAGAGATGTTAAGACAAAATATCTTAATTCTCTTAGCGATACAGATAAGCTGATACTTAAAGATTTCTTGGCTCGTCATACAAATATAAAAGATATGCTTCGTCTTTCTATTTCTGACGAAGGCGCAATAGTTCCAGTTATGGAATCTTACCCAGATGAAATAATGGGAACTATGGGGTGTCGCACGTATAATGGTGCCGATATTAATTTTGGTGAAGTATTCGAAGCTAATATTAAGAAGGCAATTTCTGGCGAAGAAAACGAAGAAGCGTATATCAATCTTTGGTCTGCTGCTCAAAAAGATGGACGCGGAAACATCGTTCCAGAAACAATCATTCTTCCTACACTCGCAAAAGAATGTAAGGATTTGAATGAAAATGTTTATAAAGAACTTTCTGAAAAGAAGCATCTTGATAAATCAGAAGTGGATTCGATGTCTTTAATTGATAGATTTATGGAATATCTTGATTGTGAAATTGAGAATTCTAAAAACTCATTAATTAAGCGTTACAAGTATATCTGCTCACAGTCTCCGTCTTCTGCTGCATTTATGTGGGACAATAAGATTATGGCAGGTTATGTTCCTGAAGAAGGAATCGTGTCTGCTATGAAACACGGTACTCTTGCTATTGGTCAGCTTGGTTTGGCAGAAACCCTTATTATTCTTATTGGTAAAGATCATACTACTGAAGAGGGTATGGAATTAGCCAAGAGAATCGAGAGTTTATATGCTAAACGTTGTAAAGAATATAAGAATATTTTTAAGCTTAATTTTGGGGTGTATTACACTCCTGCTGAAAACCTTTCGTATACAGCAATGACTAAGTTTAAAGCTAGATTTGGAAAAGTCCCTGGTGTTACAACTTATCCAGAAGGACCAGATAAAGGCAAAGATAAAACTTTCTTTACAAATAGTATACATGTTCCGGTATATCATAAGGTTTCTGTATTCGATAAAGTCGATATTGAATCTAAGCTTACAGGATATTCATCAGCAGGTTGTATTACTTATGTAGAATTCGGTGATACAGCAGTTAACAATGAACGCGCTGTTGAGCAAAACGTTGTATATGCAATGGAGCACGATATTCCTTATCATGCAATTAATGTTTTCAGCGATACTTGTAATGCTTGTGGATACCAGGGAGTTATTCCTGAAGGAAAACCGTGTCCTAAATGCGGAGAAACGCACGATATAGATAGGCTTCGACGTGTAACAGGTTATCTTACAGCAGATTATCGTAAGGCTTTCAATAAAGGAAAGCAGGATGAAGCAGATCATCGTGAAAACCACACAGATACATTGTGTAATTGGAAGGAGTCGTAATATGAAATATGCTGCAATTCTTGGAAACGACGTTCTTGATGGTTTTGATGGTGTAACTGTAAGTTTCTGGACGCAGGGTTGTCCATTTCATTGTAAAGGTTGTCATAATCAACACACTTGGGATTTTAATGGAGGAAATGAAGCTGAACTTGATTGGATTATTTCTGATATTAAAACTAAGTTGGTTGCTAATGGAGTACAGAGAGATTTTTCTGTTCTTGGAGGAGAGCCTCTTTGTTCTGAAAACTTTGATAATGTGATGCAGATAATTTCATCAGTGAGAGAAGAATTTCCTGATATTATTATAGCTGTTTGGACAGGCTTTACGTTAGAAAATCTTTATAAGACTTATGATCGTAAAAAACTTGGATTCTTTTTAGATAAAATAGATATTCTTGTTGACGGTCCTTATAAAGAGGAACTTAGAGACGTTGAGTTGGCACATAGAGGATCTTCCAATCAAAGAGTTTTGAGAAAAGGAATAGACTTTTAATAATGCTTAAATCTGGGAGGATTAACCTCCCAGATTCTTTTTTAAACTTTAGAAAACACTGTAATGACACATTTTTATTATTGATCGTAGTTTTATTATATATTAAATCTGTGAGAAAGCCAGGGTGCTCTGTATCATCTGATACATTATGGTTCAATTCCATTCTTTCTAAAATAGACTTAAAGGAGAAATAAACCAATGCTAATGTTTCCCTTCCCACCACATTGGTGTTGGTTGATGTGTTTCCTTTAGGTCTTTCTTTTTTGTAGGATATTGTTATGGCTGAAAAGTTTAAAAATTATAGGATCAAGAAACTGTCTGAAAAAGATATTGGAGAAGCTAATTATGCTGATCCAGATAAAGACGGAATTATTAGGTTAGAAGAAATTCCTGATCCACAATTTGACATGAAATACTATGAGTACAATGAGAAAGCTATTAAGAAGCTTGAGATTAATATAAGAGGTTCTTTTGAATATAAAGGTCTCTTTATGTTTATCAAGACTTATCTTAACGTAGAGCATTGTGCTTTTTATGAAAATTACAGCATGAAGAATGGTCTTACGATTGAACTTCATCATGCTCCGTTTACATTGTATGATATCACAGAAGCAGTAGTTGCTAAATCGATGCATGATAATGGGTATTTTGAGACATTCAGAGTTGTCGAAGAAGTTAATAGACTTCATTATCAATTTATGGTTGGTCTCACTCCGCTAAATCCTACTGCACACAAGATGGTACATTCAGGAGTCCTTCCAGTTCATCCTAAAATTATTATAGGTAATTGGAAAGAGTTTTATACTAAATATCAAGCATTCTTAAATGAGTCTGCTGTTAAGAAGTATGAAGATGCGATTGCTCTTGAAGAATCAAAGAAAAATGTTGAACTTCCTCAGATCATGAATTACAATCCTTCAAGGATTGAGAGTCCTATTAAACTTCCTTCACCAGAAGATATCCAGAAATGGGTAGTAGATTCTAAACTTGCTAAGCTTGAGGATTTCACAGGAGATAAGAAATGATAATGACAGTAATTACTATTGTTTTTTATTTGTTATTTTTAGCAGCTCTTGTTGCTATTTATTTTAAGATGTCTGAACTGAAACAACAGGAACCTATAGTTCCTAAAGTAGACGTTACGTTATCAAGTGTAAATTACTTTATTAGACGAGAAGTGTTATTTGATTTTATTTCTTGGTTTAATTCTAAAATAGCAGTAAAGCATATGGGAAACCCAAATCAGTCATCTACGTTGATTGGAGAATTAAAGGATCCTGATATTATTCAAAAGAAAATGCAAGTTCTTACGATGAAGATTCTTGCAACAATGTCTCCATCTCTTAAATATCAATTCTATTCGGTATATGATAAGAGAGCTTATGATGATCCTGATTCTATGCTTAGCTCATATATCTCTAGACAAATAATGTTTTATATTCGTAGGGCAAATGTTGACATTACAGCAATGTTTACAAACAATCCAGAAGATTCAACAGATAAGTTGTTGAAGCTATACATCATTTCTCTAGAAAACGAAATTTACAAAAACAATAATATTGATATATTAAGTAACAGCGATAACTTTGCTGAAGAGAATGAAGGAGCACAAGAATGATTAATCTCATTGGGGGAAGTAAACTCTTAAACAGAGTCAGTCAACTTTCAGGACAGAATCAGGAAGATATGTTCAGTATCTTTCCAGCAATTCCTACAAAGTTTACAACTTACAATATCTATTCGGGACAACTCGAAATGGGTATGCATGGATATCCGGTATTAAATGGCGGATTATTCCCAAGACTCTGTAACATTATTGGTGAATCTGCAACAGGTAAGACAACTATTATGGTTGGACTTGCAACATCTGCTGTAGATTATATTCGTCGTCGTTTTGGTGATGGATATTCAGAATTGATTTATCTTGACGTAGAAAAGAACCTTAACAAGAATCGTTTCTGCGATATTTCTCATTGGTCAACTGCCGATTATCAGACTCGTTGTAGTTACAGTGGCGAAGATATTTCTCTTGTTGATTTGGCAAATCTCATTATGAAACTTGCTGATGTCAAACTTAAATATAAGAAAGACTATCTTTTGCCGTCTGGTCTTCGTGATATTGATGGTAAGGAAGTAATGTTCCTTGCGCCTACATACATTTGTGTAGACTCTGTAGCTGCTATTAACCCTAACGGTGTAGAAGATTTGATCGAGCACGATAAGGCTGGGGAAATGAAAGACCTTGATAAGCTCGGTACAAATATGGAAGCTGCACAAGATGCAAAGGCTTGGACAATCTTCGTTCGTAAGATTAAGCCATTCCTCGATAAAGCGAATATTGGTTTGTATTGCATTAACCATAAGACTAAGGAAATGAAAATCGATATGTTCTCTAAAGAAACTCGTTATCTTCCATTCCTTGGTATGGGTGAAAAACTAAAAGGTGGTAAAGAATTTATCTTCCAGTCTTACAATATCTTTGATCTTCAGAGTGGTGAAAAATACGATGATAAGAATCCTGTATACGGAAATGATATTCGTGGTTTCTCTACTCGTGCAAGCTTCGTTAAGAGTAAGACGAATATGGAAGGTGTAAGATTCCCGATGGTATTTGACCTTAATCGCGGTTATCTTCCTGAACTTTCTGACTTTGAATATTTGTATCAGAAGAAGTACGGAATTGACGGTGCAGTGAAAATGTCTCTCGATATTCTTCCTGAGGTAACATTTACTCGTCGTACGCTTCTCCAGACTATTGAAGAATACCCACAATTGGCTAGAGCTATTCAATTCACTACTAAATTTCATGCATCTAACGAAATGCTTTATCATACCATTCCTGGAAGTCTTAAAGACATGGGAACAAATGTTCCTCTTGAGCAGAGGCTTTCTATCCTTTATAACTTTACTTCTCCTTATGAGAAAGATGTTATGGATAATCCTTTTAAGAATTTCGCTTCTCTTGCTCATGCTAACCAACATTACTTCACATTTGGAAATAATTTTGTTAATCATAGCAACGACTTGTTCAAGAACGCAAATGTTGATCAGGCAGCTAAAGGTTATACATTTATTTCGTCTAATGGAGTAACTCCATATGATGCTGATAAGGGATTGGCTAGTGTTGAAAATGGACATTATGTTTTTCCAGCTAAACAGACAAATGTTATTAACTCGTAAGGTTGCATATATATTACCATTGTGAAGATAGTTTGAAATGGATGTCTAACTTATCTAATAGTGGTGGGTAGATTGACATGGAGGTTGATCTACTTTAGGGGAATTTAAAGATGAATATTGTTTTCGTACTCGTTTGCTTGATGGTTGCAGTGTGCTGCATAGTAGTCACTGCTTTTGAAAAACTTTATCTTAATAAAGTAAAGTATCCAAGGATGGTTCGTGAATGTGCTGCCAAGAAAGAAGCAGAAAGACTCGCGGCTAATAGCATTCGTAGACACTAATTAAAAGACCAGGAGCTTAATGCTCCTGGTTTTCTTTTTTCATTTAAACTGTTTATTTTGTGTATATTATAATAATGGAGAAAGTAGGGAAATTTATAACATAAACCCGACTGGAGACATTTGTATAAATGTCAACCTCGATATAAGTTTTAGTTATAGATATCTACTAAATATTGTTATGCTTAAAACAAAAGAACCTGTTGAGTCTCTTCCACTTTCAGTCAAGAACGATGTTCTTGATCGCTTCAACAATTGGACACCTGATAGCGATAGTGATATCGCATGCATTCTTGCGTGCAAATGGCAAGGCAAGTCACGCGAAAAACTCATAGCTCATTTCTTCCCCGACACGACATTAGATGAAGACTTAAATTTACACAAGCTTGCAATGTCAGAGATATTATTCTCGTGGTATGATAAATACCATGCCGTTACTTCTGTTGAAAATCAAGAAGTTGCAGACAAAATCTACAAGCTAGTCGATGAGCTTTTGGATAAAGTTTACGAAATGGATCAGGATTAATTCCTGATAATAAACCCGAAAGTCCGAAAGGATGAGTAGGGTTATTTTTTCTTCCCACTACACCCACCAGCTTCTA
>Ga0326512_10001606_pt1 | contig 17177 bp, 10 predicted proteins | sample 1_2617_0518_D_FD_203652 | JGI IMG/M metagenome (GOLD analysis project Ga0326512, IMG submission 203652) | Bovine rumen microbial communities from UC Davis, California, United States - 1_2617_0518 | ecosystem: Host-associated > Mammals > Digestive system > Stomach > Rumen | place: USA... | reverse complement strand
GCTATAGTGGGCAATTACCTAATGTTATTGGTGCCGATATAGGGACTAGTGGAAATCAGTCGATGGTGAATGATATGAAGGATGCAACCAATTTAAGTGATCCTGCGCCACAAGCTAATGCAGTAAATGCAGCTATAAAAAAGTTAGCATCTATTATTGTTCAGGTGTTATCTTATTTTACGACTGCATTCTTAGTAGTTAGGGTATTATTAGATATATTATATATTTCAATACCTTTCTCTAGGAATTTATTAGCAAATGGTCATCAAGGTCAAGCTCAAGGTGGACAGCAAGGTGCTGGTGGCATGTCTAGTGGCATGTCTAGTGGTATGTATGGTGGCGCTGGTGGTATATATGGTGGCACGGGAAGCGTTGGAGGCCAGCAACAAGGTCAACAAGGTCAAGGTACACAGTGGGTATCTAATGCCGCATTAAATGCAGTTGCAACCGAGCAATCAGGAGCTAAAAATGCACTTAAGTTATATGCTAAGGATATGACAATAGTGCTTATATTAACTCCGGTTTTCTTAGTACTAGCAGTCACAGGAACATTAACAAATCTTGGATTTATGATAGGTGATGCATTAGTAAGCATAATTTCAGGATTAGGAAATATGATATAAGGTGATATAGATGCTTAATAGAACAAGACAAGTAATGCAAAATAGGAATAAGGTACAGAGAGCATTAGCAGCTAGACGTAAAAATGAAATGCTTGACTTAAGAACAAGGTCAGTATTCAAGTCTAAGTTATATGATGAACTTAAGCATATAGAGATAATACTTGAAGATGAAAATGTAGATGCTGTTAGAATCACTGTACCTGATAAATTCCTAGCACAATTTGGTACAGCAATTTATAGTGAGGATTTAGCAAGTTATGATGTAGAGCAGGTTAGTGGAGAGACTAACAAGTTCGACATTAGAAGAAAATTTGTAGCATTCTAAAATTAAAAAAGGGGATAGATGAAATGATAGATATGAATATTAATGATCGTTATGAAGAAATAGCAAAGCTGAGTGGTTTATCTGAGGATATAGTGAGAAGAGTATTAAAGGCAAGCAAGCAGAGCATAGCAAAGTCACTTGCACAAGGAAATAAAGCTACATTGCCTGGCATATGTACTTTAACTCCTGAGATTAGGAGTAAAATAGAGGTAGGGAAGCAAGGTTTAGTAGATTATGTAAAGGTTAAAGCTAAGGCATCTGCATCTATGGAATCAGAGGTAAGTAGTTTATTACAAGGTAGAAATAGCAATGAAGAAATAGAAAATAAAGCAACTGAACTTAATTTTATATCTAATGATGATAGTAATGGTTCAGATGTGGGGATAAGGTTAAAGCAGATTAATGCATTATTATAATAATTAAGCGTTTATTAAATGACAGGTCCTACACATCGTCAATATTCGATATGTTTTGGATACTTAACATTAATGCTATTTTATAACTTAGGGGTTACTAATATAAACTACTACCTGGCATTGCCAATAATACTTATGACAGCAAGGTCTGGAGCACTATTTCCTGATTTAGATCACACATGGCAGAATGTAAGTGATAAGACTATTTTAAATAAGGTCATAAATACATTAATACATGTAACTGGTGGTAAACATCGCAGTTGGCAGACACATAGCATAGATATTGTAGTGATATATACTATAATATCATGGATATTACCAAATAAATTATATGAATATAATAAGATATCAGAAGTTAATAAAGAGGTATTATTACTTTTATTATTAGGTTTTGCATCTGGTTGGATAAGTCATATCTTTAGTGATATGTTAACATCTGCTGGAGTAAGGTTATTATGTTTTAGAAAATTTAAAGTTAAGCTTGTGCCGAGGAAATTAGGAAATCTAGTATTTAATACCGGGCATGAATGGGAGGCATTTAATTACAGAGTGATTAAAATGATAAATCTCGTGCTTGGCATAGTATGTTTAGTTTATCCGATATTGATATTGGAGAATGAAAGGTAGGTAATTAGTAATGAAAAAGAATACAATTAAGAAGGTATTTGCAGGGTTTGCACTTGCGATTGCAATGGCTACATGCAGTTTTGGAGCACTAAGTGCATATGCAGCTACTAGTGTATATCCTAAAGATCAAACTGCAGCTGAGAGTGCAGGTGTTAGTTGGACACAGCTTAACGGTGGGGAAGCACCTGCTAATGCAACATATGTATTATATGATGATAATGGTAATGCAGTAAGTTACAGTACACAGACTGATGTAAACTTTAAACCATCTGGTGGATCTGGTGGTGGAGGAAGTGCATCACAGGTATATGATGCAAAGAGTGCTAATGATGTTATGAGGGGTTTAGAGACTGGACTTCAGATAACGCCTGATACACAACATGCCACTAAGTCATTACAAGGGTTTATTCCTGTTATAAGTTTTATACTTGGTGCAGTTGTGCTATTAATTTCTGTGGGTATGACAATATTCAGTGCATTTGATATTTGCTATATCGCATTTCCTACATTTAGGCAGAAGTGTGAAGATTCTAAGGCATCTGGTGGTGCAATGGCATCAAGTAAGAAAGACTCAAATGGTGAGGCTAAGATGAGATTCATTACCGATGAGGCAATACATGCTGTTCAAGAATCAGAAACAATCAAGACTGGTAAGAATCCATTTGTAATTTATTTTAAGAAGAGAATACTTGCATATCTGTTACTCGCAATTACAGTATTCATTCTGTTAACTGGTAATGTTACAGTTCTTACTAACCTTGCAGTTAAACTTGTAAGTGGTATCCTTGATATTATTCAAGAATTAACAAGATAAAAGTCAGATTGATAAAATTAATAAAGTTAGGAGGCATCTTAAATGTCAGTGGATGAAATAGTAGATGGCCTCGATGAAAGAACATCAGCGGGAACTCATGATGATATTGATTGGATGTCATACAAAACTTATACTGACGTGATATCTAGAATTACACGCACTATAATGTTATTGTTGATCTACTTAATAGTAATATTGGTTCCCCTAATAATTTCCTTAGAGATCATATACATCTGCTTTCCTGTTATAAGAGAAAAAATGGATGAATTTATAATAAAAGTGGAAGGAAAGGGAATTGCTCATAAGGCTCTAGGGTTTTCATTAAAAGATGCTAAAAAAGCAGTTGAAGTCGCGGCAACGATTAAAACTGGAAGGTCTGCATTATATTACTATACAGTTAATAAGGTAAAGTCGATAATGTTTTTAGCTTATATATTAGCTTGGGTATTATTAGGGGCTACGGATCTTATTGATATGGTAGTAAGGTTGACAAGCGGTCTTTTTGAGATTGTAATTGGGGCAGATTAAAGAGTTATAGAGCCTATTCCACAATCACTAGATGTGGAATAGGTTTATTTTTATAGAGAGGAGATGGAAAGGTAGATGAAGATATTAAAGAGGGTAGTTGCATTAGTAACATGTGGTATGATGCTATTTAGTATGGCATCTTGTGGAAAGCAAGAGATACAGAGCTTTGTGACACCTGTGAGTGATGATATTATGTCAAGGTTTAATAATACTAAATTGACAGCACAGTCATTGCATGATTCTGGAATAATATCAGATACTACATATAATAAGATAAAAAGCAATATAGATGATTTAAACGCAGCATGGCAATATATAATAGATTATGGTAATAATGATTCACATATTGCTACTAAGGATGAGATAGTTAGTTTACTGATGAGTCCTGGTGGGCATAGCAATATGAATATAGCAGAAGCTACTGTAGCACTAATGCCTGTTGGAAATGAGGATGATATAACTAATACTCATGGAGATGTAGATAATCTTGCTGGAATAGGAGGTAAGTCAATAGCAGATTTTATGGCTTGCCAAGTATATGGATTAAATGAGAGTCAGGTTAAGGGTAATGCAGGTACATGGATGTATAAAACAAATTTACAGACAGTTGATGGTACTACTGGCGTAAACAGGGTAGATAAGCCAATTAATGGTACTTCATATGGGGGTATAGGAAATACAATAAGTAAGACAGCACAACCTATTGATATAGTACCAGATTCAGCTGTTACTGAAATTAGAAATTCGCTAAACTATACTATAAAAGTGTTGAAGCCTGATGCAAATGGTACTAATACAAGTTTTGAGGCATTACAGAATACTATAAATAAGAGTATATCGAATGGTAAGGTAGTATCCACAGATATAGATAAATTATTTTATGATTCTGGAGTAACATTGGGAGATTTACTTGATGGTGTAGACCTTACTAAGATAGTTACAGTATCAAAGACACCTGGTGAAAATGGGTCAGATAAGGCTAATATGGTAAATACAACTTTACCAGATGGTAGGACAGTAAAAGTGGCATCTAATGAAGAGGGGCAAGATTTAATTATATGTCAATCATTCAGTGGTGGAGATGTACCGTCTTTAATGGTTAAGGTACAAGAGTTTGATACTAATGTTGCAAATGCATTTCAGAGTGTCTTTACTTCATTTAAAGATGGGCAGAATGGTAGATTTATAGTATCTAATAATTCAGTTTATTTATTAGAGTATCCTGTTGAGGCTATAGATAGATTTGTTGGGGAGGATGTAGGTAAAGTAAATGATGTTTCGAAGTTTGATATAAAAACAACATTTAAAGATGCAGGTTTAGCATTAAATATAGTTACAGGTGCAATATTTAAATATGATGTAGCAGGTAATGGGTTTGGAAGTACAGGAACATATATTAGTGAGAGTGGAAGTAGTTATTTAAAGACAACTGGTGAAAATGCTTCATTTGCGGTAATAGGTTGTACACAAACAAAAGAAGTACAGGCAAAGGTTACAAGTAAAGGTGGAAGTGGAAAAAATAAAACTGCAGTAAAGAGTGGAATGCTAGTGCCTAGGATAGTATTAATAGATTATTTAGAGGCTACTTATGCACCTTCATTTAATACAGGTGAAAAAAGTAATTTAGTAGTTTTTGGTAGGAAGGTGCGGTTTTTAACAGATTCTATAGTAAATACAGGGTCAAAGAGTTATGTAAGTGGTGGAAAAACAATCAATGTTAATGATAGGACATTGTTGTATAGAAATTATGAATCCGGTAGTGCAACTATTACAGGTGGTAAAGAGTGTGCAATCTATGTAGGTATTAATGGACAAAAGGATACAAGTGCAGCTACTGGAAATGAGGCATCTGGAGATAAAGCTATAAGGATAACGGATATAGTAGATATAGGGAAATTGATACAGAGTAAGACTGTAGCAAATTTTCCATTGTCTGGAGAGGATCCATTCTTTAAAAAAGCAGAGACTGATACTGAGAGTAAATTACCTGATATGACAGAATTAGCTCATACAACAAAGGTAACCAGCATAAATGCAACACGTCCATTTCCTTCTGATGGAATAGGTAATGCAGATTGGAGTAATGATAAGAGTGGGTCTAATGGTAGACCAAGATTCTGGTGTGTGGCATTAAAGACGGGTATCTTCAATTCAAATTTATATAATGCATGGATAACAAGTACAGATCCAGCATACAGTATGTCATGGTGGAACAAGTATTTAGCAAATAATAATTTTGAGTATTATATAGATGAGAAAGAGATAAAGAATTATTTATTAGATAATTATACGAAGCAGTTGGCTAATGCATCTGGGTTAGGTTTAATAGATACGACTACTATTTCTAGGATACAGGATGTAATAGATAAAGAAGAGATGTTAAAGTCGAATAGGTTAATAAGGACAGTTTATATAGTAGTAGGATGGGCATTAATATGTTTAGCAATCTTGTTATTATTGATATGGGCAGTAGACACTAATGCAGATTTAGGGTTAAATTTGTTATCAAGAGTGACATTTGGGAATTGGATAGCAGTAAAATATGAGAGTGATATACCAGCAGGTCAAGCAAATTCTAATACATATGTAACAGGTAAAAATGTATTTATTAAGTCTATAATATTGATATTTGTAGGATATTTATTGATATCGGTTGATGTATTTTACTTAGTAAATACTTTAGTAGATATGTTTGGAGGGATAGCTAGATGGGTGAGTCAATTAATAAAAGGAGATTAATAAGGAGGAAATGGTAAATGAACAGGAGTTTACTGAAGAATATCAGTAAGAGAGTAGCAATAATAGGTTTATGTGCAGTGTCGGCAGTGAATATGGTAATGTCTGCAATACCATTAGCTGAGGCAAAAGGTAGTAAATCTACATTGGGAACCAATACTGCACTTGGTTCCCCTATATTAAACCAGACTAATTTTAGTACAGAGGATTGGAATGAATGGGAGACAATATGTTGGGGGGTATTTCTCAGTAACTTTTGTCAACCATTCATAGATAATTACAATTCTACATTTAATACTGGTAATGGTGGTTCAAATGGTCATGGATATGATGCATTATGGGGTGGAAGTGGAAGTGACCAAGCGAATAAAGCAGTAGTAAGGGCATTGACTGATTATGCAATTGAGAAGCAAGTGGAGATAAATGAGGAGATCTATGTAGCATATACACCAATAGAAGGTGGAAAGCCTGGAGAGAAGAAAGATGAGGGAGATATAACTGAGGCTGATTTGAGACCAGCAACATTCAGGGATTTATTCTTTCAAGGTTTTGATGTAGAAGAGCCTGAAAAGCATACATATGCTAAGTATTATGAGAGGAATGGGAATGATGTAGAGTTAAGTCATTTTGAGAGTGAGAAAGATTTTAGTGGGGAGTATGATGACTTAGCTGTAGTTGAGGCTGGTTCATTACCAACATTCTATGTACATAGACCTGTAGGAGAAACAGTCACAGGATATACACACCATGAATATATAGAGATATTAGATTATACTGATTGGTGGGATGTGCAGATAATGTCATGGTTAAGTAATGCTATTAGGAATAATGATGACTTATCTGCAGGTAATATAGTTGCAAATACAGATGATGTACTTGATGTACCTGATGCAGTTGCTGAGGGTGGAGTAATGCAGGCTCTTCAGAGTTTATGGGAGCAGGATCCTCCACTAACTTTTGATACATTTGGAAATGTAGTTACTAAGTATGATAATGAGGATGGTAGAATGGTATTACCGGCATGTTTAAATCAGCATATAACTGGTGAGGCATGTGTAAATATATTAAATTCATGGATAATTAATAACTATGTTAATACATATGAAGAGGAACAAATGTTATTTGAGTTAAGGCAGAACTTAGATAATGTAGGTACAGAATGGTTAAAAGCAGGGGAAATAATGAATGGGTTACCAGCATTTGGTAAATCTGGTATAGGTAATATAGGTTTATTTTATTATGATTTAGATAGTGTAATGGCAAGGGCTGTTATTAATGGTGACACTGATATTAAATATGGTAATATGTTATTAGAGTTATATAATCAAGATATTAATAATAGCTTAACTAATTTTAGGTATCCATTAAAGTTTGAAGTGGCTGGAAACAGTGCAATTGTTAAATCTGCATTAAAGGCGAATGAGGATGTAAAGAATGTATTAACAAACACTGCATATTGTGCAAGTATGTTACCTAATGTATTATTTAAGGATTTAGGTGAAGAGGGTCAAAAGACGATATTGAGTCAGATATTAACACCTAAGGGAGATAAGTTAAGCTTATTTACAACTGAGGCAACGGCAATACCAGTACGTGTTAAGGATACAAATTCTACAATACAAAAGACAACAGGTAAAAATGGGTTAAATAATGACAGAGGTGCAGGAGCATTAAGATTATTTTTTAACTGGATGTATAAGAAGTATAACAATACTAATCAAAATTCGTCAACGAATTCATGGACAATAACAAGTGCATTAGAGGGAAAGAAATTTAATGAATTTAGGGAGAGTTTAGGGGACCCATCTAAATCTGGAGTAGGGCAAGGTTTATATGATAAATTTTGTGATGATTATTCTGAGTATAAATTTGCGGAGAAAGATCAGAAGGATTTATTTTTCTTTGGAGACCCACATAGAAAAGATGTTGGTACAGGTTCAAATGCAGGTTCGGCAGTGGCATTTGATGCAGGTAATAATGAGACATTTTGTGATGATACGAGTAGGGTAGTATTAGCATATAGGACAACAGATATAATGAGAGAGGCTAGTAAGTTCTTAGGAATAAAGGATGGGGCTGAATTTGATACATATTGTACCTATATTTATATGACATACTTAGACTTCTATGGTGTAAATTCATCTGCAACAATAGCAACTGGTGTACACAATAGTAGTAAATTTGACTCATTAATTTATAATACTAATTTAAGAAGGTCTGTTTTAATAGAGGATATAGCAAAGGAGTTATATGAGAAGGATACAGATTTTACATATACTATTGATGTAGAAGAAGAAGTATTACAGATGAGTTATTTAATGTTAAATCCTGAGAATGGTAGAGAATACAGAAGGAATTTAACAAATACTGTATTAACAGATTTCATGTATGAGCAATATAACAGAATAGTATTTGGTGGATCAAGTAATTATAGTGGAACAACATCAAAGGCAAGAAGTGGGTTCTTGGCAATTGAAACATATGCAGATAATTTCTTAACAAGTGCATTTTTAGAGAATTATGTAACAATAGCAGTTTATTTAATATTATTTAGTATATTAGGGATAATATTATATGGTTTATTAAAGAAGAGAAGGGTATCATGGTTTTTTGTGAGTGGTATTATTGCAATAAACAGTTTCTTACTTGCACCTACTTCTGGTGAGATTGTACCATACTTAACATCGGCAGCTACGACAAGAATGTTTTTTGACAAAATGACATTCTGGTCTATAAGTCAGGGTATTACAAATGCTACATTGGAAAGAAATGTAGTTAAGCAGAGTGGAGAATATGCTGATATGAGTAATACAGATGCTGAAGTACTAATGAGTTTAGTAAATGATTTAAGTACAATACAAACAGACAGTAGTTTATGTGTAAAACAAGATATTTCTCAAAAGGTTACACAGAAGTTAGAGGGAATATATAAAAATATAGAGAGTTATCAATCTGCAAAATGGATATTACCTATGGTAATTCAACAATTCAGTGCTAATATGGAGAAGAATATGGAGAATTTCATATATAAGCCTGTAAATAATATATGGGTAGATTTATCTAATATATATTGGTACTACAATCCATTAGATGCAGATCATACAGAGAATCAGAGTTCTACAGCAACTTCTGGACAAATAACAAGTAATATGGCAAAAAGGGTAGGCGAGGCTGATGGTAAGCCGGATATAAATACAGATTTATATGTTTATGAGAATTTAAACAGTATATTCCCTGATGCAGTTAAGATTACAGGGAATTCTGTACAAGATAGTACAGGTCAATACTGGAATTATAGATGCTACAGTCACTCATTAAATAATGCAGGAACACAAGTACATTTATCAATACCTTATTTAAATGATACAACTAGAGTTCCAATATCACGTAAGGGTGTATTTGGTAATAATGCAGATAGTTATGAGGATGTTGATTCATGGCAGGCATATATAGATAAGTCTGTAAGTGGTAGTGGAGGACTTAAGGTAGACAACTGGAAAACATATATAGATTCACCTACTGATGGACAACTTAGGTTTGAAAATACAGCTGATTCCTATGACAGGTATGATAGAAACACAATAACGCCTGATATGCCATATTTATTAAATACAGAATCTCCAATTTATTATTTCTATGCAGTAGTAAAAGATTCAATACATTCAAGTGACACACTTGGTACACTTGTAAATAGTATACAGGGTTCTGCAAAATTAGATGATGGTACAGGGGATTATGTAAGAAATAGTTTTATGTTTGCGACTAAGTCATCAGTTGCAAATGCAGAAATGGTGCAGTCATCTGCTACTAGCAGTCAAAATGCTGATAATGCAACATTAACAGCTACAGGATATACTAGAGATATATTAGATCTTGAGGAAATGTTTACAAATACAATACCTTATTTATATCAGATGAGTATAACTGCATGTGGATTTGATGGGGTATCTGGTATATTAGGGGATGAGAAGATAACGAATGAATTACAGTATTATGAGGGAGAGAATATGTCCTGGATGTACAGGTGCAACTGGGCGACTAAGATAATGGAGAATCCTTCATTTAGTAAACCAACTACAGTAAGGGATAGTAGTGGAGCAACACATACTGTAAAGAATCCATTATTAACTGAATGTTATCCAGCTAATAGACCAATGGTATTTAGTGATGCACAAAGAGAGGCATTAGGATTAAAAAATAGTGATTTAAATTTAGTAGAGTTAAAGTGTATAGATTTAAACAAGAGAGTGGAGAGGTCATGGACATTACTGTTGAATTATGTAGGAACATCAGGATTAACTAAGGAAGTATTAATAAGGCAAATGGCAACAGATGCAACATTATTATTTAGTAGTGAATTCAGTTCAAGTGGAATATTAGACACTAAGTATGAATTATATCCACAGTCACTTGATTTAAGGTATTTATCATTTGATGCAATTATGAAGATGCTGATGCTTAACTCATCTAAAAATACAAACTTTATATATGGGGATTCCATGTTAACAGTATTGAGTGATTCAGATATGTTTACAGGAGCATTATTACTAGTTGATGCATTTATATGTGCCTTTTTAATTCCATTAGCTAGGACAATTTTAATGGCAGTGATATTTTATTTAGGATTCTTAGCAATATTTAGGACATTACTTGCTGATGAAAAGACAAAGTTTAATGTGACATGTGGGCAGTTAATTAGTAATTTATGTTTTATGGGATATACAATATTCTATTATTTCTTATTCTACATTTTGATGAGATTAACAAATACGACAGAAGTATTAAGTGCACATAAGGTATCTACTAATGCAGGAAGTCCGGTGTGGGTAATTATAATAACTATATTATTTAGTGTGGCATATGTGTTTATTCTAATAAAACATATTAAGTTCTGTTTTGAACATTCTTCAGATATGGGATATAGTGCATTTACACAGATGGCAAGTAATATAGTCGGAGCAATAAATGGTTTAGCAGAGAAAGGACTTGGTTCAATCACTAATTACTTTAGTGGTGGAGGAAGTAATCATAATTCCACATCTAATACAAGTAGTATAAAAGGTACAGGCATATCAGGTAACGGTGGAGTTTCAGATGAGGCGACATTAAGTAATTCATCTGTTGAGGTTGCTGTTGAGGTTACTGTAAAAGATGGTAATGGTACAGTAGTTAAGGCTAGTATGCGGAATAATCAAGAGAATAGTTCAGAAAATTATGATAGTAATTATAGTGTAGACATGATGTTTGAGAATGGTGCATTTGGTAATGAAGCTACTACAGCAAATGATATTAATAACATGATAGATGAGGGCAATGAGGTAGTAGACCATAATGCAGTTAATTCATATGGAGACATTGACGATTTTTAATAAACATTATAATACTCAATAAAACATTGTTAAAAAACGGCTATATCTTATTGAATAGCCGTTTTTAATATTTAATATTAAATAAGTTTTGGGAAAGGAAGGTTAAAATGGCAAATTCGACTAGAAGAAAAGCATATACAGATAGAAGTGGAAACATGTTTTTACCAATGAATGTAGAGGGTGGGACATGGAATGAGCATTTCTTAACAACACCAAAAGTGGCATGTATTATAGGTATAATATTAGCATTTATATCAATAATAATATATTTATCATCTGAGGATGTACAGGCTTCTTTATTTGGGTATGTATTTTATTTAACAATATGGGCAATATTGAGTACATTAATATTAAGGTTTATAGTATTTGAGGAGAAATTTTATTATAGGATGTATAAGAAGTTGGAGGAACATGAGATAACAACTCCTGCAATATTTTGGGATATTGTTGCAATACATGATACACCTGAAGGTGCAATAATGACATATTCAGATGCTAGAATTGGTATAGTAGTTAAATTAGATAGGGATACAATAACAGGTAAGAGTGTAGATTTTCAAGAGACACACTATGATGCCATATCTGATTTTTATAGAGCAGTTGCGGAGAACAATTATAGTTTTGTACAGATGAATATTATGGAGACAGCAGGTAAAGACCCAAGATTAAATGAGGTATCAAAGTTATTAAGGAAGAGTAAAAATGAGAGAGTTTGTAAACTAATGGAATTAGAGATAGGGCATATAAAAAATATGACTAATAAGTCCTTATATGAAAGCGATTACTTTGTATTTTATACTAAGGATTTACAGAAATTAGATACAATCATTGAGGATTTGCAAGAATGCTTATTTAAATTAATAGATGGGGCATATACAGGATACACTTTTCTATCCCAGAAAGAAATAGTAGATTTGGTAAAAGAGCTATATGGAGTAAATTACTTCAATTCTACTGATGCTAGTTTAAAGATGTTTGAGGATATAGGATCCTTTGGTGTAGTACCATTTACAGTAGATAGTTTAGTGTGGACAGATGGTAATGTACAAAAACTTAGTAAATCTGAAATAACTAAACTCCGTACACTGACTAGTAGTGTATTAAGTGGAGCAAAAAATAGTTATGATATAGCCTTAAAAGATACATTCTATAAAGTAGATAGTAATAATAAGATAGGAATTGATTTAGATGAGATAGTTGGAGTTACTGATGAGGATGATGACAACATGATTGATTTCGGAGATTCTGATGATGAAAATTAATAGCAGAAAAGGAGAAAGTGTATATGAAAATATTAATATCAGGTGGAGTTAAAACAGATAACATTGTAAATGGAATTAGCAAGAAATTTCAGGCAAGTGGGGATGAGTTTATAGTTGAGAGATATATTGATACAATAGGTAATGTATTTCAGAGGGGAGAGTATTATGATAAAGCAATCATCTCTGGACAGAGCATTACTAAGGACCACAGTATTAAGGATGAAATGGAGATTAGGCGAAGAGTAAATGAGTTTGCAATTGAGAGTAGTAAGAGACCGAGAAAAGCATTATATGTATTTTTGACACAAGATGAAGAATTGGCTAATATGATACATGAAGAAATACTGCCAATTGCAAACTTTAGTGCAGTGGTATTTAAAAAACCTCCATATTCAGTTTCATTCTTTACACAGTTAGTTACAGAGGATGTAAAGCAATTACCTGCTGAAATAGTATATAAACCAGCTCTAATTAGGGGAGAGACAGATAATTATGATGATAGTGAATATGCTGAAGAGGATAAAGGTATTGAAGTAGATGGGGAGACAGATACGTTTGGTACTGGTTTATTTGGTGGATCATCTAATGATGAGTACTATGAAGAAGATGATATAGAGATATCAGATGAGGAATTTGCTGATACATATGGAAATGAAGATGATTTCTCAGATGAGGGATATGATGATAGTTTTGAAGATGGTGAAAGCTTTGAAGATGGTGAAAGCTTTGAAGATGGTGTAAACTTTGAAGATGGTGAAAGCTTTGAAGATGGTGTAAACTTTGAAGATGGTGAAAGCTTTGAAGATGGTGAAAGCCTTGAAGATGGTGAAAGCCTTGAAGGTGGTGAAAGCCTTGAAGATGGTGAAAGACTTGAGGGTGGTGAAAGCCTTGAAGATGATGCAAACTTTGAAGATAGTGACAGCTTTGAAGGTGATGTAAGCTTTGAAGATAGTGAAGGATTTGAAGATGAATCATCTAATAATGATGCAAATAATTTACTCGGATTTGATGACAGCTTTGATAATGGAGAGAATGTTGAGGTAGATACTGGAGATACTGAGGATTATGGGTATGATGACAATACTGGAGTTTATGATGAAGTAGATACTGGTGACATGGGATACATGGATACTGGTGATGAAGAAATGAATGGTGATGAAGAAATGAATGGAGATGAAGGCATGGAAGATAGAAATGGCATACAGTTACCTGGATTTGATGATGAGAGTGGATATGATGATAGTGGCATGTTTGATAATAATGATTATGAGGATAATAATTCAGTGATGAATGATAATTACGATTTATCTAATATGGGATTTGATGATAGTGTATACAGTAATGAAGCTCCTGAGACAAGTCAGAATAACAGTAATGACACACAGGATAACATGTATCATGATGGGTTTAATGATTCTGATTATGCAAATAATGGTAATAACAATGCATTAGATAATGCAGCTAATTTAATGGCAGCAGATGCACCGGTGGCTACACAACCAACACAGAAGAAAAGCAAAGGTTTTGGTATACTAGATAAGTTTAGCAAAAAGAAGAAACCACAACAGAATCCGGTAGCCAATGTACAACAGATGCCACAGGGTCAAATGCCTGAGATGACAGGTGGTATGCAAAAGCAACAGAATAATGTAAAGCAGAATGTTCAGATGCAGGGTGTATCAAATGGTAAGACTGTTGATGCCAATAAAGTTAGAGATGCATTAAGACCATTTGCAGCACGTGGTAATAGTATGGCAATTACAGGATTTGGTGGTTGTGGTACCAGTACAATAGCATATAACTTAGCTAATATAATAGCACAGTTAGGCTATACAGTCTTATTAGTAGATTGTGATATTAAGGGTAGGACACAGAATTATATATCTAGAGTAAACTATGAGAATATGGAAACAGATGGAGCTAATTTAATGGCAGCTGTTAACAGTAGTACTGGTTTAAATACACAGATAGTTACAGTTAAAACAGGGTTTCATTTATTGACAATGGGAATTGGAGCTGATTTAGCACCTGTTGACAAATTGTTGCATAAGGATAAATTAAACAGATTCTTTAATAACTGTAAGTCATCACATGAATTTGTAGTTTATGATATTCCATTTGAGGATGCTACAACATTCTATTCAGATATAACATACTCAGCTGACAACATTGTATGTGTTTCTGATATGAGTACATGGGGAATTACGAAGATGATGTTAGGTATTTGTAATGTACCATCTGAGGATATGCAAGATACAATATTTAATAGGGCACAGATAGTATTTAATAAAGATAGAGGTTTACATAAGCTCTATGGAAAGAATGTAAGAAGTGGTGTAGAGGTATTAAAGCAGGTAGATCAGCAGGTATTTAATTTAATTGGGGATGATCCTGGTTTCTATTTTGATCATCTTAAGATTTCTGGTATTTTACCTGATATACCATCAATAGAGGATTGCTGGTTTGAGAATGTGCAGTTCTCTGATACACAGAAAGGGCAGAATATGTTCTTAGATCTGCTTCAGCATATAGTATTAAGGAAGTAAGGATTTAGGGAAAGGATAAGTGATAGGTATGGAAATAGAAAAGTATATAATTAATCATAGTTTACATGGATATAATGCAATAGATGTTACTGATGAAAACAGCTATATTAATATAGATTCATCTATTATAGTTGTAGTAGTAGATAGCAGTTGTGATGAGCAACTGCATCTATACTATAAAGCAGTGGATACTTTATTAAGAAATTACAATAGAATAATATTACTTGGTTTAAATGATGGTAATAAGGTATTTAAGGTATTGGCAAGTTTACTTGTTACATATAAGGACTATGATATATATGATGAATATGATAAGGATAGCAAAGATTTAATTACAGGACAGTATTTATTAGACCTTGAAGATAGAGAGCCTGATATTATAGAGGTACAGAATTACATAGGTGGAGATGTGACAGCTTATAATGATTTATCTGCAATATTATTTGGTATTGAGAGTTTAGTAAAAGAAGGAAATATAGATGCACTAAAGGAGTTTATAGATGAGCATATATTAAGTATTGAAAATTTTGTATCTACATTAAATTCAATGAGGAAAAAGTGTGAGGCATTTGATAGTCATGAGTTATTTGATAAGGTAGGAGAATTACAGAGTGAAGCTGATGAGTTATCTAAGAAAGTAAGTGAGCAAGCAAGTGAACTTGAGTCTGTTAAATATGATAGAGATTCATATAAAGTTCAGGTGAGTGACTTAACTAAGGATAATTCAAAATTGAAGGCAGAGTTGCAGGCATTGAAAGATCAGGGTGGGTATGGTCCATCAGTTATTAGTGCATATAAGGAATTAAATATTTCACTGATTAATTGTAAAACTAAGATGATATTATATTTTAAAGAAATATCATATGTACCGTACTGCAATACATTGATATCTAAATTACAGGAGTTTTTTGAAAAGAAACAATTAAAGACAAAGTTATTAGTTTATGATTCTCAGACTAATCTGTATAAAACATATAAGCCATTAACAATAGTGACAGGTAAAGATTATGTGGCAAATAAGGATACAATAATAAATAAGAATAAGCAAGTAGTAATTGCAGAGCCTGTTCAAGCTGTAATACAAGATATATTACAATCTGAACAATGTTTTGATGTTGTAATCATATATGATAGAATTAAAGAGGCAACAGATATAGTATCTGGTAATAATGTAGCTAAGTTTTACATTTTAAATTCTAGTAAAGATTATGCAGAGTTAAAGAAGGATATAAATATAACAGATACGAGTTTTATAATAACACATGCTAATAGTTCTATAACAAATGAAAAAGGGGTTAAGGACTTTTTAGATATACCGTTTATACCGGGATTTAGTGGAATGTCTAATTCAGCAGCATCTCAGAAATATTTTAAACTTGTGACAGCAGTTACTGGACAAAGATTAATTGAAACAATAGCAGTTAAGTCAAGAATTAATACATTGTATAATTGATAAATAAGGTAGGTGAGATACGTTGGCAAAAAAGCAAAATAATAAAGCTAATGAGATTACACCAAATAATTTAAGTTTAAATGAGACTTTAGCTCAACAGGGTTTAGTTTCTGACAGTAATGGGAAGAAGAAATCTAAACGAGCAGAAAAGTTAGACATGTATGACATGATAATAGCTAATTTAATGGCTGGAAATTCAATTATAGAGCCTAATAAAAAATTGAATAATAGCCAGTTAGCTATTGGATTTAGTAATATAGCATCTGAATCGGAGATTAAGAAATATTATATGATTTCTAGATTTCCTGATTATTTAAAGACAAAATTTGTAGATATAGTAAGAGCAAGGTGTATGAATAAGGGAGTTAAGATAAACTTCTACTTTTATGCACAACCTCACAGAATAAATTGGGAATCATCTGAAATGAAGAGTAGGATGAATATTTGGAAGAGATATAGTGCAGAAAATGCAGGTCCA
>Ga0326512_10001605_pt1 | contig 17188 bp, 35 predicted proteins | sample 1_2617_0518_D_FD_203652 | JGI IMG/M metagenome (GOLD analysis project Ga0326512, IMG submission 203652) | Bovine rumen microbial communities from UC Davis, California, United States - 1_2617_0518 | ecosystem: Host-associated > Mammals > Digestive system > Stomach > Rumen | place: USA... | reverse complement strand
GTTGTCTTTTACTTCCATAATCTAATAACTACTTATTTAAAATTGCTTTTATCAAACTCCTTGTAGTCAAAGATACAAGCAAACATTTCAACCGAATTTGCAGTGCAATAATAGTCCAAATCTTCAATGGTCATGTGTTCCATTTCCATTATTTCTTCCAAACGAATGTCAATCAGTTCGATTTCCACTTGACTATATTCGCTCTCTAAATCCTTAATAAGGTTGTTTCTAACTTCTTTGATGTCCATAATCTTATAATGTTTTAATTGGTTTGATGATGCAAAGATAGGTATTTTATTTTAATCTACAAAAGATTTTAACTTAAAAAAATTAAAAGAGGACGGCGACCCCTAATAGTCACCGCCCCCAGCGTCAAACGAATATGGAAGAATTAATTAGAAAAAGAGAAGGGGCGAGGAATCGAACCTCCTTTCTGATATTGCTGGGTAGCTTAGCCAGCTCACAGGGTCTTTGCTGGGTATATCCAGCGGACGAAAGCCTGTACGTCGTTTTCCCCCTCATGTTGTATCAATGTCGCCTCTTTGTCACATCCAATGAATGGCGTTGCAGATTGGCGTTGTAATCAGCCTTTATTTCTTTCATTGACCTTCTGGGTTCACAAAATAGTGAACGTGGTCTGGGAGTGCCATCGCTGTAAAAGTATTTTAAATCATTCATACTTGTGCCCTCTTAATTCTTAGTTCTACCTTATCACCATCCTTGATGTCAAAAACACACAGCAGATTAAACCATCGTTGTGGTGTTTTACTATCCAGAGTTACGAAATGATTCACAGGAATCTCGTATGTTCCGACTACTTTATCATTGGCTAAGCACTCGATTATGCTACCCTCTGGGTTGCCTTTATATAGGCGATTCAATTTGCCCAATAGTTTTGATTTAACTCTTGCATCCATAGTCTTATTTGATTATAATGTCCTTCTCGATGATTTTCAAGTCCTCGTAGTAGTCATCAGATAAATCATTGATGTAGTAAGAATCTTCTGACTGCTCAATCTCAAATGATTCCTCGAACTCACTATCGCAATACCCACTATAATGTAGGCTCTCGTGGAGTATGGTAAACACCTCTTGCTTCATTGCCCTTCTTGCTGCTTCAAGGCTTGCGCAAGGTGTTGCGTTGATGTAAATCTCGCCATCTACGTTACTTTCTTGCAAAAGGATATAAACCTTCGTTAGACAGGTTGGGTGATGGATAACATAGTCAGCCAATAGACGTTTAACCAGTTCGTCACGCTCATTCATTGATAGATGGGAATACATGTCACGCACCCAGTCAACAACATCACCATAAATGGTCTGCCTTTCATCGGGGCTTTCAGTCCTTTGTTTGTCAAGCAAACGCTCAACTAAGTTTGGGTTACTCTGTTTAATTTCACCCATTGCGTTATAAACTCTATCCATAGTTCTTTAATTTTTATTTGACGTTTGCAAAGATAGGGGAAAGTTTTGACATGGCAAAGAAATTCCCCAATCTTTTAATAACTCTTAACAATCGTATTCTTTACGCAGTCTCTCCAGTTCCTCAGTTTCAAATTTCTCCATTTCGAAGATGTAGTCGAGCATATCATCCTTATCGTCTGCTTTCATTTCCGACCACTTCTTTTCAAAGCGCAGGGCAGCATCACGAACAAGACTGGCAGCAGTGTTATAGTCATATATCTCTGACATATTGTAAACATCCTGAAAAATGTCAGCAGACATTAATACCAGTGTCTCATGTTGTAATGAACGCATCTTTCTTGATGTAGAGACCTTTTGCTTCTCCTTATCGAATTTCAGGACACCATATGCTAAAGCGATGTCATGCTGATTGATAGAACCATCATAGATACCAGTATAGTCTTGTATTCTTTCCTGCATCCTGATGGATTTTGAAACATCCTGAATGGTAGGATAGGTCAGATAAAGACCACTGCCGTTAGTTGCCAGTGCTATACCATCATAGAACTCCATTTCAATGGCACATTCACCATCAACAAACTCGTAATGCTCTCCAGTGTTGAACTCTTTCAGGACAGCATTAGCCTTTTTCACTAATCCCATGTGGGCTTTTGAACCATCAACAAGAATCTCGTCAATGTAATTCGGTAAAACTTGATACTCCATAATTCTTCAATTTTTTGGTTTGACGTGGCAAAATTAAATAAAAAAATTGGGATAACAATGAATTACCCCAATCTTTTATATTATTTTAACACATGCGACCTGTACTTATTTAAGTCCTGTTACCACCCATACACCTTTGCAATATAAGGGCGTAGGCTTCTTGTAGCCTTTCTGAATTGTTCTTCTGTCATATCCTCATAGGCAATGGCGTAAGCGATTCTGTCAGCCTCCTGTTCGTCTTTGGCAACCCTGTAAAGGTAGTGGTTTCTGCCGTCATGATGAATGGCAGTACAGCGCACATTATATCTGTCACAATACCAGTCCAGATAATCACAATTGGAATGTAATATATCCTTTACATTAGTGCCACAGATTCCGCTGCCCTGATGTCTGCCATCCCAAAGTCCCAAGTCAGCAAAGGCTACTATTACACCATCAACAGGAACGTTCAAATTAGCCTTTTCGTCCCAGAGATAATTCTCACAATCCTCGTAGTAACGTTCGTAGGTCAGTTCAATTTTTTCACCGTCTTCGTCAAGACCATCTGGATAGTCTTGCTTCATACACTCTTCCCACTCGTCGTAATTGTTATTACTCCAGATGACACGATGGTTAACATCAATGTAGTTATCGGAGGAAACGCTTCTTGCGCCTAACATGCCAAAATACTGCCGTACCCTGTAATCTGTAGCCTCATTGTCTTTCTCGTAGAAATTGGCAGCAGCAGTTTTAACCAGACTAAACTTGTTGGGTGATACAGAAACATCCCAGACGAACTCGTACATAACGCCTCGAAGATAACCTTTACCCTCGAAGATTTTCAACAACTTGTTACCTTTACGATAACGTGATTTTACTTTTCCCATAATGCTATAATTTTAATTGGTTTGACAGGTGCAAAATTAAATAGAAAAATTGAGACTACCAAGAGACAGCCTCAATTTTTAAGATATATTAACGGATATTTACAGCCTTTTTAATTGGCAAGAGTATTAGTCAGAGACAGAGCAACCTGAGACTCGGCGTAACAGATGCCATCATATATGGTGTTATAGCTTCGTCTGGAGACCTTCAACTCATGGAGAGCAGTCTGATATGCCCTGACGACCTTTCGACCCTCAGCAAGTTGTTTGTGCAGAGTTTCCAGTTCTTTGTCTCGTGTTCTGTCACTCCAGCCCTCTGAAATCTGGGTTCGATACTCTTTGTTCTTTGCCTCCTGTGCTTTGAGGCTCACACTAATGGTGTTGATTGCCTTTGAACAACGGCTAATCATTTTCAATTGTTTTTCTTTCATAACGTTATAAAATTAATAAATTAATATTACATAAACGGCGTAACCTTTAACCAGACAAAACTGGTATCTGTATCATCACCTCCCTGTATTCCATCAGGGGCGTACAGATGCTCACTATATTCTGTGGCATCAATCTCGTGGTGGTCAACCCTACAGCATTTGATTCCATCATTCTCGAAGAAATCCAAGGCTGTGTTATAATCCATCTGTGCCAGTTCCTTAGTGTTATAATACTGGGGATTAACACTGGCGTGTAATACCTGTATCTTCATATGCGTATATGCTATTTTAATTATACATGTGACTTGTACTTATTTAAGTCTATCAGATTAACCTGTGTAAACATATTATTGGCACTTTGCTTTAAGTTCGTCGAAATGTTTATCTACATAGCCTTTCAAGGCATCCAGAGAACGACAGACACTATCCTTTACCTTCATCTGTCGCTTTGTTTCACCACGAGGGATAGTAATATAGAAATCACCATACCAATTACTGCCAATCATGCAGCCATACTGCCAGACTATAAAGCCCCTGTATCTTCCACAATAGGTTTTCCTATCCTCATTGAAAAACGTTCTCATAGTCTTATTCCTTGATTAGTTTAACAATCTGATAGCCATAGCACCAGTGTCCATCTGACAGGTCATAAACACCATAGTCCTTTTCAGACCAGTCGATTTCGTCCACAGGTTTACCCTCTTTCATGCCCTCTTCCTCGCACTTTTCGATACCCTCGATAGTTACTTCCTTTTCTGGCTGTGTTCCCCAAGCACCCTTATAAGATACCTTAGAACCAATCTTAATTACGTTTTCGTTTACCATAACTCTAATTATTTAATTGATTTGATAGTGCAAAGATAAGAAAAAAGATTGGAATAACAATGGATTATCCCAATCTTTTAAATATTTTTAATATTCCTCAAAGTGTCCGTCAATCAAGGTAAAGTCCTTAATCTCGTTCTTGCTATTGGTGATACCTATGCGGTCAAAAGCCCACGAGCCAACACGAGCATCTTCATTGTGATAGTCACCGCCACCACGACCATTACCAGAGCAGGTGAGCAATGGCAGGGGATTTATACGCCATTCCTTTTTGCTATACTTTGGCATAATGCAATATTGCTTCTTAGTGTAGTTCACCAGATAGCGATAGTAGGGATAGTTCATATAAGGGTTAAACTCACCCTCTTTGGAGTTTGGAGAAGCCCATTCCTTGCCCTGATACATCACAGGGATGGAAGCACGTAATTTCACATATGCCTCTTTCTTACCGTCACCATCACCATCATAATCCTTGTAGATTGTAGCGTTGGCATCGTGATACAGGTCATGTTCACCTGTTTTTGTCTGCACGCTGTCGGCATAATCACCAACCCAGACGAAAGGCATACCCTTGAATTGATTTGCTAATAGATACTCCATAGAGCGCACGAGCCAGTTCCCAATGTAGGAATGTTCCATCAACTTTGCCCCATTGTCAAAGTCATAACAAAGGAGGCTTGCCAATACTGGATTGTTGGCGGTTTTCCAGTTCTTCTTTAACACACATGGTCTGTAATATTGTCCCATAATCTTAAAATTGTTTGTTGTACCCTCAGACTATCTTCGGGTTTCTATGTGCAAAGATAAGCATTTTTTTTAATACTACCAAATTTTTTTGAGAAAACTTTTTATCTGAATATAATTTTTAATACTTTTTAAGAATAAAAGGGGGCTAGATAGAATTCTACCTAGTCCCCTCACGTCAACAATTAAACTTTAAGATATGGAAAATCAGTCGCTATTTCTTTCTATAATATCCCTAAACTTAAGCGGATAGTTAGATGTGCCTTTCAGTGTTTCAGCAATCATCTTATCAAAATGAGACTGCACAAAACCATCCAGAATATCATACACCTTTTTCTCGTAGCCAAGTTGCGGTATAGAGATAGTGGGATTACTCTTACCCTGTACTCTCGAAACCGCTCTATGAATGAGTTTACTTTCTTCTGACACATTAAGTTGTGCCTTAAGTATTTTCTCCACCACACCCATCAGGGATAGATTGTCTCCATAATATGCCCTACACATCTGAAAAAGCAGCAGCAGGTCAGCCTTAGGCTTAAAAGCCTCGTAAATCTTTTTACTTTTCATATCCTTATAGTATTTCAATTGTTACTTGTTCTGTGAAAGACTTAAAGTATTTGCACATCACCCTCTTATGCCAAGGTGTCAGCACACAACACTGGGATAGGTTAAATGCAGCCACATCGTGACGTAATTCGCTCACTTGCCCCATGAACATTGTAAGAGCCTTATACTCTGGTTCATTGAGGCGAAGGTTAACCACTATCGGCTCACCATAACTACCTCCAATGGCAGTGCCATCATCAAACTCCCTATGGAAGCCGTTTCTATCCGTGATTCTAACTTTGTACCTTTTCATATCTTATTTGTTTATTGTTTACAGGTGCAAAGATAAGCATAATTTTTGGAATAACCAAACTTTTTATCAATTATTTTTCATACATATAAAAAAAAAAAAGATACTGGAAGCGCTCCCCAACGCCCACAGCATCCTGATTTGAAAAGGTTTACTCCTTAGTGCCACGACCCAGATTCGAACTGGGATGCTTTACAGCGGCAAATTTTAAGTCTGCTGGGTCTGACCAGTTTCCCCACCGTGGCATTACAAATAAAAAACCCATCCTATATCTTCTCAGACGTTGGAGGGGGTATGTTAAACTTTAAAATTAATTATTATTATAGAAAAGAATTTATTCAGCAATATAATTTACAAATACAAACTGCTTTTCGTTTTGAGATTTACGCCAAGTGACAACACCCTCCACTTTATAGTCATCATATAACAAGGATAACTTATCGTGAAGGTCATCCACCTTCTCTACCTTTACTTCTGGAACACAGGGCATGAAATGAATTGTATTGCTGTCATGCACAAGAATATTAAGAGTGTTCTTAATACTCTCAGCATCCCTTCCAGAGAACTTACAATTCCTGAATCCTTTATTGATACTACTTACTATTGATTCACCAATTTTCATACTTTATAAATATTAATTCGTTTGCAAAGATATATATTTTTTTTGAGAAATCCAAATTATTTGCGATTTTTTTGCCACCCCTTCAACTTTTTATGTCTTGGATGGTATTCTGGGCTACTATATTTTAGCATATCACCACTTTTCTTAAAAAGGGTATAATACTCATTTATTATTGAATATATCATAACTTTACTCTTTTATGTTTTTAATTTTATCTTTAATCTCTGGGTGTTGGCGCAGGATATCCCACGCCATTACACCGAAAGACATAATTATGAATAAGAAGAACATACGCATTATAATTGAAAATAATCCATTTGCCAGACTTTATCCGTAAAATAACGGCTGTAGAAATCCTGATATTCCTTACACCTGTCAACATACAGCAGGACGTATGGAATGAGCAGATTAAGGCTGTCAATAAGCAGCATAGAAATGTTATCAATTGGCAGCATACCACAATCCTTTTCGCCGTCAAACATGAACATCCCATTGGGGAATTTATATGGTGTGTTCACCACAAAAGCAATAGTATGTGCAGACATCATGTCATTCTTCACAAGATACTCCAAATCTTCTTTCTTGTTAATATTGAAGATATAGCCAGTGCCACCACATTCATCTTCTCGCATTCTATTATATGCGTCCAATACTATGGTAAGACCATTTCCCTTGCGGAAATCATCAATCACCTGTTTCTTAATGAAGCCCTCTACAAACTCCATTGCCTCACTCATTTTGTCATTTGTTGTTTTGTCCATAATCTTATTTGTTTTAATTGGTTTGATGGTGCAAAATTAAGAAAAAAGTTTGGAATAACCAAGAGATTACCCCAAACTTTAACAAACTTTTAGATATGGAAATCAACACTATAGACCTCTGCATCAGCAGGGATTTTCTCTAAGAGTTTTTCAATCTCGTTACCCCACTGGTTTTTATCCTTCTCATTGGAGACCATAGCCCACCAACCCATTTCACCACGTTCGTACCAGACACCATCGATGACAATACAGAATGGTAGTTCCTCCTTAGAATAATGCCATTCGTAGCCTTCTTTGAGTTGTTTACGAGGATTACCAAGCCAGTCCTTTCCATCCTCATAGCAGTTCTCTGGATATGGCTCGAAATCAATCTCACCAAACTGGCACTCGTTTACGAACTTACCATCTTTTGTCTTGATGCAGTTATTCCATCTGCCACCTGTAGAATACCAATCCCACTTTGAATCTGGGTTATAGGTGGTGTATTTGCACCAGACACCATCCTCATTCTTGCGCCAAGAACCACCATTCCAGTCTTTGCCATTCTTCGCATAACAGGAATCGAACTGGTTGTAGATGTCTCCTAACTCACGCTTGAAGAACTCCGCATACTTCTCCTCATTCTCCCAAACAAGAGCATTATAATAATCAGCATACTCGTTTTTATTTGCTCTGGAATATTTCTCATGGAAAGACTTTTGTGTAAAGAAACCCTTCCTGTTGCGCATAAATTTCACGAATTTGCGCATCCAATCCTCAGATGTTTTTGCAAAGGAATTATCCTTTTTCACGATGTAGTGTTCCACGAATTGCACCTTCTTGTAGTCTGACACTTCTCCAGTGCAATACTCTGGACACTCCAGATTCTCATCATACTTGGCAAGACTATCGTCCAAGCCATTAAATTTAGCATACTCTGGTGTTAAAATCACCAATCCGCAAAAATGTGACATACTCTTAAAATTTTAATTGTTTATAAATAATGTTTTGTTAGATGTTGCAAAGATAAGGGGAATCTGGGAAATAACCAAACTTTCCCAGATTTTTTAACATTATTTAGATAAGATAGAACTCACCATCCTCCTTAACCGTTAGTATGGAGTATTCTTCTCCCTTACCGTCATCTTCCCACCAGATTTTGTCATTGATGCCATTGCCGACAATGCCACAATCAATACCAGATTCACAAAGTTCATTGACAACTTTGGCGTATGTATCACAATTTTGTGATAGCCAAAAATCATTACATAGTTTCTCTATTGTAAACTTCTTAGCTGCTTCAAGAGATGGGAACAACATAATCTCTTTCTTCTGTGATGCTTCTGAATCATCGTTCTGACTGGTTAAAACCAAAAGTGTAATTTCTTTCATATCTTTTACTATTTAAATTGTTAGACGATGCAAAGATAAGAAAAAAGATTGAAACTTGTATCAAAAGTCCCAATCTTTTAACAATGTTTTACAATAACTCCGCAAAATCTACTTCCATTGGGACACTTTCACCCTCTGGGTAGTATTGCGTATCTGTTATCCAGTCCCACGAGTAATCACCCTCGAAAGTGTAATTATCGTCGATATACTTCTGTTCGTCACCACCATACTGATTTTCCAGTTCCTGCTCATTAATATCCTCAACAAGCAATTCGTGACTGCTGTGGTCTAATATTGCAATTCTTACAATTCTTTTCATAGTCTTACATTTAATGAATTTGATACATTCCTGATGGATTATTTGCCTCCAGTTCGCTTTGCTTTTTCTGGAGATAGTTGAGGTCAGTTGAACTGCCTCTAAACACCACATTACCACTCGGATAATACTGGTATAGTCTGTATTCCTTTGTCATAGCCTTACATTTCTACAAGTTTCCACTTAATATCCTTGTCTTTTTTGGTATAGTGGTTATCTGGATAATTGCCGTCCTCGAAATCAGCAACGCTTAACCACTCGTCGAAAGAAATCAATTGTCCCAGATGGTCAACAATAACCTCATAGGCACAGCCCTTATAGGTGAATGTTGCACTAAACTCTGTGGTCTCGTCAACTTCATTCTCTGGCTCTCCTGTAAAGATATACTTACCGATGATGAAAGAGATACCTTTGTCAGCAAGGACAACACTTAAACCATTCTTTGGTGGTACTAATCCCACATACTTCTCATTTACGATAGTCTGGGTGTAGTTCTCACTTACGACATAGTTTCCATAGAAAGGGTTGTTCTCAACTACCCTGTCACTCTTGATTGTTAAAACTCCAATTACCATAATGCTATTGTATTTAAGTTATTAAAACACTATCACCTCTCCAATGGGCTGATGAAACTCCCCAAGCCAATCTTCCAGTGTATAGACATCGGCATCTTCTTCAATGGCTCGTGCCATGTAGTCGATATACTCTGTGTCTGGCTCTGGGTCGTTCTCGGCTTCTTCAAGCCAATCTTCCACCATATCAGCGTCTGCTTCTTCGAGAGTATAATTGCCAAATCTGCGGCTGAAATCACCCTCCAGAATCTTAATGGCAATGTCGTTCTGTTCACTTGTCACCCCAAGAGTGACCACCTCTGTGCCATCTGAAAGCACATTCTTGAAATTGCTAATCTCTGTATTCATAACTCTTATATTTAATTGTTAGACACTGCAAAGGTAAGCATTTTTTCTAAATCTACCAAATATTTTCGAGAAAACTTTTCATCTGGATGTAATTTTTAACATTTATATACAAAGCAATGGGGGCGCAACCAATTGGCTACGTCCCCCTTCAACCTAACAATTTCATTATGGAAAACAAGCGATGTCGCATCGCATAGAGAGGCAAAGAAGATTCGAACTTCTACCACAGGAAGATAATTGTGGATGTGCGTTTAGCACATTTTATCACCTTTACCTAACTGTACTCTACCATTAAGCCATTGCCCCAGAAAATAAAAAATTCCGACAGGACTGATATCACCTGTATATAGTTATCTACTTGCATTACGCTTTTTACAAGTTGCGTTATTATGCTACGGAATTGTTAGACACTTATCTGTTGCGCACCAGACTTGTATCTCACCTGTTTTGCGACGACGAGGGTTTGATAGGGGTAAGATTGGATATGGCTTTGCATTATAAGGTCAGTGCGGTCTTGTTAACGCAGAACTTGTGCAACAGGCACACCCCAGACCCCCCTTTTGGCAATATGTATACCCCACCTTAAAACAGGAATTTACTCAGTGCTAATTAATTTAAATAATATCGTATAATATATTTCCGTCACGTGGGCGGTGGGCGTTCTTTTACTTTCTTCATAGCTAATTGTTATTTAATAATTTAAAAAATGGGGTGGGGTGCGGTTCGCAAGGTCGGTGGTCTTATTGCCAATGGACGGGCGTAAGTGCAGCCCCTTTTCCCCTTCTGACACATTTGGTTAGTGCATCGGAGAGATACGATACAACTGGGTTCTCGTACCATCCTCATTCTCTCTAACCCTACTTGGTATTGCTACCACTCTGATGTTTTTAATTGCGTTCAGCAACTTCTTTTTGCTCATAATAGTACTATTTAAAATGTTATTACTTCATTGGCTTAAAGCCATTCTTTGAAATCTTCTCTGGGTCTCCTAAGATGTCCTTATAACGCCAACCACGACTTTCATCGTACAGGTAGGCATATTCAACCCAAGCGTTACTGAAATAACTAATAAGGTCTTTCTGACTGCTACCCTGTTTTGGTGCAAGGTATCTCCACTGCTCTCCCACTCTGTTGGCATAGTGCCTAACACTATCGTCAATGGCACTGCAAGAACCACCAAGAATCAGATTCAATACGGAATCATAGTCTTTGAAATGATTTTTAAGTGCAGCCCCAACACCAGAGGGATAACCATCCCAATGACAATAGATGCCAATATACTGATTGTTGATGGGCACTGGACGGCATAGGTTCTTACCAGATTCGTCACGCCAAACTTTACCATCCCCATCTTTGTATTCCCACTTACCAAGTGGTACTGGTAGTTTCGACACATCGAACTTCAACTTTAACTTTCCTATGTCCTCTTTGCGGACTTTTAGGATAATGCAACTTCTTGTACTCATAATTCAATTGTTTAATGTTGTTTACAGGTGCAAAGTTAAGGGAAAAGTCTGGAATAACCAAACTTTTTCCCAACTTTGTTATTCCCTTTAACATTTATTAAGAATCTTCTGTTGAATGAACATCGCCACATCAAACACTTCATCCCAGTTTATATCACTAATGGGATATTCAGAACAATCCTCTGTATCGAGATAGATTATACCGTCTTTCAGGTACACAGCATTGACGATAGAGAAGCAGTTACTGGCATATTCAGGATGGTTGCCACCATCATAGGACACAGAAACAGATTCGTCGGTCTCATAGTCATCAAAATTGATGCTGCCGTCGTTCTCCTTTAATGCCATCTGGAGATACTTCTCACTCTTTTCTCTAATCTCCCTCTGGATGGGAACAATACTATCCCACAATTCCTCAGCCTTTTTCAAATACGTTTCTTTCTTCATAATGCTTAAATTTTTGTTAGGTGAATATTAATGTAATTGTTTACAGGTGCAAAGATAAGCATAATTTTCAAATCTACCAAATTTTTTTGAGAAAAACTACAATGTTATTATAATAATTAACATTTAGGGATAGAAAAATAGGGATACAGCGTTTCTGTATCCCCTCAGCATGACTAAACAACATAAGATTATATGAACGTGAACAAATTGAAATTAATCCTGTCTTAGAATCTCACTTTCTCTTTCAGCACCAATTGTAAACTCCCTGATGTCGGCATCCTCAGCGATGTCCCTTGCCTTTTCCAGTGCTCTACCTTCTGCATCTGGTGTTTCATCTACTTCTACATCTACAATGATGGAAGCATTATAATTAAGTTTGATAGTATATTTTTTCGACATAATAAAATGATATTATATTGTTATTACTTCGCTACAATCTCGACACCATTCTTATAAACGGTAGCAAATGTTATAAGAATGTGTAGGACGGTTATTTCGTCCAGATTGTCAACACCACTCACATACTCCATAATAGCGTCTGAGAACTCCTTAGAATCCCTCACCGCTTTCATTGTGGGATATTCCATTTCGAAAACGTTTCCCCTGTAATTGGGACAAATAGCATAGCCATCATATATATCAAATTGGATGGGCTTACTATATCCCTCTACATTTAACTTCTCAGTACAAACTTTCTTGCCGTAACGTTTTTCTAATACTTTACTTTCGTCTTTTTCCATCATATCTTTGTTATTTTTGATTTTTGCAAAGATATATAAAAAAAATGAGAATCACAAATGATATTGCGATTCCCACTCTTAAAAAAACTTAAAACTTTTACGATTATGGTTAAACTATTTAGAATCCGTCACCATGAAATTAGCTACTTCATCACTGGTCAAATCCTCATCTTCATCACCTTTGTAGCCATTGGTCAGATACTCATAGACTGCCTCATAGACACTGGAAACACCTGCACAGGGCATAATTTTCTCGAAATCGTTAGCCTCGATGCACTGGTACAAATCACCAATGTCATCGTTATCATTGGGACACTGCTCCAGATATTCGTCGCTATCAATATCCCAATTGACATCAAACTCAATGTGTCCGTCCTCCAAGATAACTTTCAGCACTTCTGCCTCAATGTAGTCCATATCCCAATCAAAGTCTGGTACACCGATAATGAAAGCATGAGGGGCTGGGCTACCTGCAAGGTCAACAACTGCCTTGCCATACTCAACCATTAAAGCCTTAATCTCTGCAACAACCTGCTTGTGCAAGGTCTTAATGTCACCATAGAAATTCTTCTTATCCATAACTCTTATTTATTTAATTGTTGTATCTGATTGCAAAGTTAGGGGAAATCTTTGGAATAACCAAATTTTTCCCCAACTATTTTTAATACCACTCAATTCTTTCGTCATTTACCTTCACCACAAAAGGTGTCTCTGGCACTCTAAACTTACGTTTTCCGTCTTTTTCGTCAATATAATAATCTCCTGCTGTCCTGTGATAGTGTAAACCCATAATAGACTTTGCAGGGTCTATATAGCGCATATCATACTCATTTGCATCCACAACAGGGAAACCCCTATAAAATTTTGGCATTTTGTCGCTAAAGAACACAACAGCTACCTTACCACCTTCATTCAAAAACTTTTGGCATTCATCCCAGTTATATCCGTCATAGCTAAATGTAAGGTCATAATTAGGGTACTGCTGCATTAACTTGATGCGATTGTACACCTTAGTATAATCATAGAATTGCACGTCTGGGAATAACTCTAACAGGTTTTTGCCTGTGTCTGGGTCTTTGAACAGGACTGGAGACAGGTCACTCGTACCATTCAGACGAATAGAGAAATCCATGTTGGAATCATGGGCTTTCTTTTGCCACTTTCTAATCTCATGAATCACGAGACGCATAAACAAATCCCTGTCATTGTAGAACAACTTGGTTTTCTTGATACGGCTCTGTGTGATAGGGCTTTTCTTAATGCCAAAAGCCAATGAATCACGTTTATTGTGTCCGCTTGTATTCAAACAGAAATCACGACAATGCTCTGACTTGGGGCATACGTTAATACGAGAATCCTTCTTGGTACGCCCTGCTAAATTTGCAGGGGCTAAATAAATACAATAGGTCATAGTACCATGCTTGTATGACTTCATTGTTTTTGCACTGCTGGCTACCTTACCAATGTAAGACATTCCCAGATTGTTTAACTCGACTGAATAATAAAAGTTTTGTTCCATAATTGTAATTGTTTAATTGATTTGATGATGCAAAGGTAAGAACTTTTTCTAAACCTACCAAATATTTTCAAGAAAACTTTTCACCTGAATGTAATTTTTAACGTTTGTTTACAAAAAAAGGTGGGATTTGTCTCCCACCTCTCTTATTTATTACTCTTTTTCCTGTTACAACTCTTACAAATCATTTGCAGATTTTCAGGTACTGTCTTACCACCTTGCGACCATGGGGTTATATGGTCTCCCTCCATTTCTTCATACTCATGGTGTTCACCACAGATAGGACAGATGCCACCCTGTTTCTCATACGCTGTACGTTTCTGGCTCTCTGTAAAGGCTCTGATGTTTAGTTTGCTTTCCATCTTACCACCAGATAACAGGAACTCATAGATACCTTTCTTGGCTGTCACATCATCATCAGCCATTAAGGTTTTAATCTGGGCTTCCAGTACATCAGCATCATAAGAGCCACCACCATACTGGTTATACAGCAGTCCCCAGTCGATACCTTTCATTTCTCTGCGATATGTGCGGAATGTATCACCAACCCAATCGATAACGTTTCTGAAATACTGCCATAACTCCAGAGCATTTACATCATTCTGGTGCTGTGACATATACTTAGCAATACCACCCTTTTCGCCATCAGAAATCCAGTATAATGCAGTTTCAAGATAATCCTGTCTGATAGGTGTACCAGTAAGCAGTTTGCTACCAATCTGGTATGCCACACAATTCGTCTTAGAGAAACGACGTTTTGCCTCTGTCAGCCAACGACCAGTATAAACAGCATTAAGCAGTTCTTGGTTAGTCAGCACAGCACCCGCTACGTTCAGACGTTGGAATAACTTTAATTTCTCCGATGTCACACCTTTGCAGATAACAACATCAATCTGGTAATCCAGAATATTTTTCTTTTGCTGTGCATCGAGATTTACAAACAATTGAGGCACACCAGACTCGAATTCCATAGAGAAAGCATTACTACAATACTGGCAAATAGAGATTGTTCTCTGTTGCCCGTCAAGCAATTCATAAGTGCCATCATCATTGATAGACCAATACATCTTTCCAAGGTCAATACCACTCGCAACAGAATCAATCACCAGATTACGTTTCTTATCGTCATAGACGAATTCACGTTGATACGCAGGACGAACATTCAATTTACCACCAAAGGCATACACGCCCATTTCTTCTGTGTCAGTATAACCATTTATAAGGTCACGTACACTAACACTAATCTTAGTCTGTTCAATGTTAATCTTTTCCATATCACTTACTTTCTTTTAATGAATATTCTTTTATATACCTTTTGCCCGTTAATCCAAGCAGAATCCCAAGATTTATCAAATGGCAGAATTTTCAAATCTTCCATCATGCCATCGCCACCTCTATCAGTAGTCCAGATTAATTCAAACTGCTCTGGGCAATACTTATCCAGAAATGTAATAGGCACGCCCATAACGCCGTCGTAATCTTCTGGTATCTCACATACCTTACTTACCTCGATAGCATCATAGTTATCATACTTGGGGAACTCTTCTGGGTTATATTTTTTATACAAATCCAGAGGCTCGTGGCGTTTCTTATGGTCGAGATTTGTAAACCAGATAACGCCCATAATATTTTTGATAATTTCGCCTTTTTCATTAATGCTGAAAGAGGTGGTTTTACTCTTATCAAAAGTTTCCTCTGGCTGAATCATATCCATACCACCGCCAAAACACTTACAGCCAGCCCAAATCTTATTGTCCTTTATAAGTGGGAATACCTCTTTGTATGTGATAGCATTCATATTACCCAGAATAAGAAATTTCTTATCATACTGCATCAGCAGTGCAATAAACTCCCTAAACAGGCTAAAAGGTGGGTTTGTGACGATAATATCAGCCTCTTGGATAAGAGCAATGCCCTCTGGTGTATTAAAGCCTCCATTGCCTTTTAAGACTGTTTTAATGACTTCTGAGCCATCATAATCAAGTCTATAGCTTGGTGTACCATCAAGGTTGATATGTGTGGCTGTAAGCCTTTTTAATTTGAATTCATTAAAGTGGTCAACAAAGTATTTCCAAAAATTACTTTCCTCAGTATCACAAGGTAGATATATCCATTGGTCTTTGAACTGTTCGATATAATGCTGACATTCATTCTCAATGTCTTTCAATTGTGTATAAAATTCATCGTTCTTAACTTTCTTCGCTTGATTTAAATTCTTGTTTTTCATATTAAATCCATTTTAGTTCTGTACTACCATTGTAATTTTTATCCCATACAACCCAACAATAATCAATTGCACCATTCACATTATGTTCAAAATCACCACCTTTTGCACAAGATATTCTCTTTGACATTATATACACTGTCTTTGGTGGATATTGTTCAAATAATAGTTTTCGCTTCTGTGATGCAAGAAAATTCAAACTATTATACATTGCAACCTTTCCACTAGATAACTCCAAGCACTTCTGAGCAATCTCAGTTGAATACTTATAAGGTGGATTGGTTATTATATCACCATCAAATGGTTTATCATAAGTCAACATATCTATTATCTCAACATCATCTTCATTGTTATAATTGATAATATCTGATTTCCTTACATTATATCCATTGGATTCAAGTGTCCTTGTGATATGTCCTAAACCATTACAACATTCCCATACATTCTTATCAAACTTCTCTCTATCCAACAACATCTGTACAGCTATAGGATTGGTACAGTACAAATCATTCCTTTCTCTATCTGTTTGTGTGTAATATACATTACTGTTTTTCATATTATATTAATTATCTAATATAAATATTAGAATAATCGATGAAATTATAAATATTTGAAAAAAAAATAATAAAAAAATGAGAGAGCAGTTCACCTCTGCTCTCTCCACAGTCATTGGTAGCGAAATTCCTTAAAAACTACATGACCTATTTTTCTTTTAGATTTATAACACTGTATTCTTTCATTGCATCAAAACAAGGACACGCCTTTGACACATTTGGAAAGTCTCTGTGACCTTTAATTATGGCTTGTGGATACTTGCAAAGCAACTCAGTTAAAAGCTTCCATAATGCCTCTTTCTGTGCTTCTGTTCGAGTGTCCTTTGGATTGCCATTCTTATCCAATCCACCAACATATACAACTCCAATAGAATTCTTATTCCAACCAGCAACATGAGAACC
>Ga0326512_10001604_pt1 | contig 17207 bp, 43 predicted proteins | sample 1_2617_0518_D_FD_203652 | JGI IMG/M metagenome (GOLD analysis project Ga0326512, IMG submission 203652) | Bovine rumen microbial communities from UC Davis, California, United States - 1_2617_0518 | ecosystem: Host-associated > Mammals > Digestive system > Stomach > Rumen | place: USA... | reverse complement strand
ACCGAAGCACTTTGTAACAAGTGATGTCGTTTTTAGCGACCATCAATTTAATGTTTGTTGTTAGACACATAATTTTTATTTTTAAATCGTTTTCTTATGTTTTGCAAAGGTAGTGAAAATATTTCAAACCGCCAAAGAAATTTATAACTTTAACACAATTTTAACATTTATGCCGCTAAGTGCATAGCATTAAGCAACCGGTTAAAAGTTTCCTCTGCCTCCGTAAAAGGAATAGTATTGTTGTAGCCTCCACGATAATCTTTTTCATGCGCGGCTGTCCGGCAAAAGAACGGACCACGACAGCGTAAATTCGCATAGGCACGGCCACCGGCATTGCATGAGTTGTCGTAAGAAAAATATACATAATGCCCATCCCTCTCAATGAATCCTGACATATCGTAATGCCCTTTGGAGTAACTTACAAGGCTTGCACCTATATTCTTACAGATACGACTTATTTCACGTTTAAATGCGTTCTGAAATGCGTTAAACTCCTTAGAGACGTATGCACCATCGTCTTGCATAGATACTCCGTTCCACTTCTTTACAAATACTGATGTTACCATAATATTATATTTTTAAACCCAACGTTTCCAATATGCCTTCGTGTCAATTGGAAAATCAAAATGATTGAGAATTTGAGGAATAGAAGCATCATTACTGAACTCCTTTCTCATATCATATTTTCCGTTACGTCCACGTTTTTCTACACCATCATTGAACAACTCACAAACCAAACTGTGATTAATACGCTGACTGATAACAAGCAATCTGCCATTATCATCCTTATACATTTCAATCTTAACCATATTTCTTGTTTTTAATTTGATAATGCAAAGGTACAAAGAATATTTCACACTACCAAATATTTTCAGTTAAGGAACGTGAAATATGTTTTAAAGATTGTTAAAGAGATATCAAATTGTTCAATAGTTCAATCAATTTGTCTGAAATTTCAAGTTTCCAACTACCATAATTTTCAATAGCGGCCATCATAATCTCGCCATCAAATTTCATTTTTGCTCCACCTAACTGGTGCCATTCGACATTAAGGTCAACTATACTACCATCTTTCTTCTCAATATATATTAGAGAATATTCATGGCTATTAGCCACGTTACAATATGCCCCTGATACGTTTTCAGAACCTATACGTTCACCTTTTACGGATATGGTAGGATATTCAGCGAACAGATAAATAAACGCTCTTAGAGCCTTATCCAATAAACCTATATCCTGCCATCGTGTTCCGCAATAGTGATAGCAAACCGCATCGAAACTTTGTCTAATTTTTTCTTTTGTAATCATTTAGATTTATTTTTAGACACATTCCTCAACGTCCACTTCGTCAATCTGTTCCAGTTGCGTTCCCTCACCATCCTCAACATCAATCTCGTAGACATTTACGGCAAAGGGAATACATTGATTGGTATCACCACCACCGGTAGCAGGCTCTCTATCTTCATCAAGACCTCCCCAAACCTCAAAACTTAAACCATCCTCCTCAAAGTAATATACCCATGTATCTTCATAGGTCTCCTTGTCAATTTCAGACTTCTCGACCTTATGGTTATAACGCTTTCCGTTATAGTTAAAACCAATTACAATATACTTCTCAAACTCCATATTAATTGAATTTTAAATCATCGGATTTGGTGAAGGTGTCTTAACATGAAAATTCATACCCTCAAAACCGGTAATAATAATACCATTAGAAGAATATTTCTCCATTTTAAGTCCGTAATCCTCGTTAAATTTAAATTGCAACTCGGCCTGCTTCAATGCCTTTGGCGCGCCAGAACGTTTTTCATCTTCCCAATCAAAGTTTACCATAAGGCAAGGTTCTTCACTGGTAGATGTAAGTCCATTGTAAAGAAATCTGAACGATGCACAATTAATAGTCAAAACGTGTCGCTCTCCCCTAATAGGCAGATAGAAAGACAACTCACAATGATTAAGTTTCCAAGGCGAAAAATCAGGTTGTGCCATAATTCTGAAATTTAAATGGTTATTACTATATTAATCTACTTCAAAATTCTTCTTATTGAACTCTTTATAATCGAAGATGCAAGCAAACATTTCACTTGAATTTGCAGTGCAATAATAGTCTAAGTCCTCAAGGCTCATACACTCCATATCCGCAATTTCTTCCAACCGGATATCAATCAATTCAATTTCAGTCGGAGTATATTCATCTTCCAAACCCTCAATTAAACCATTTCTTACTTCTTTAATATCCATAATTTATCTATTAATATACAAATGTATAGGTTGCTACCTCAACGTAAATTCCATTCTCCTTGATATAATCATCCCAGATGTTCATATAAATCTCATAGTCCTCACCTTTAAAGTTCTTCTCAAACTTGTTGAATATCCAACGTCTTACATCATAGATGTCATTACGAACAATTCCCCACTCATGGTTGCCCTTTACACGCAGAACCATTTTGTTTTTCTTCTCTCCAAATTCATTAGTGAAGGTTGTCTTAGACACCTTTTTCACTTCTACTGAACCATAACCGGCAAAATGCTTAACTTTCATAATCTATAAATGTTTTAATTTGACGATGCAAAGGTACAACAAATTTTTGAAAGTACCAAATATTTCAAAGGTTTTAACTAAACTTTAACATTTGATTATTCAGTAAAATACCACTCGGATATTATCTGGTTATTTTCTTGATGTACCTTTACAACAAGTCCGGTATTTTCGCCATCAACATCAGTAATAAAATCAATTAATTTTATTTTATCATATTCCGTATGTTTATTTTTCATCAAATCCACAAAGGCAAATGTAATAGTATTTGAACAACGCTGCCAGAATACTTCAATAAGTCTTTCTTCCCAATAACCGACAATATGATACCGGTTCTTTCCGATATGGTCAATAAATTCACCACAACCATCAAACATATCATAAATAAAATCCGTACAAACGTCTTTCTCATTAATGAAAGCCGGCGTTAATTTGTTATTCTGCTCCATATTATTCAGTTTTTATTTATAATTTATTATGCCCATTTTGGCTTTGTCACCCATGCGATATATCCAGTTCTGTCAAATGGTGTTTCACAATAATCATCGTAATACTCTATATCAAAATTAGAACCATTAAGTATGTCCCAATCTTCTTGAGTATAGCCGCCAGCAATAAATGGTTTTTTATACATATTATTGATTTTTATTTACATATACTATTAACCATCCGGTCAATCCTTAACGCATCATCAAAAATTTCCTCAATGGTATTGCCACGACCAATCATATTAAATTTAGATTTATATTTCTTGTCAAGTTCAATGGCTTGCTCTTTTGTGACAAGTACATCTACATAACCATCATAATCATCATTGAACCCAGTTCCATTGACTTCAATTCCCATCCTTCTTAATTCATCGGCAAGATAATTCAGACGATACTGGCGACCTTTGCAGTCATAGTAATGTACTTCACCGTATACCTTTTCCATATAAAATGAATTGATTTTTTTAATAAACTTGTAAATATTCAAACTTATCGGGGTCATAACTTCCGGCCTCTGTAGGAACTACCTTGCCCAAATACTTGTTGTCATAATCCTTGAAATAATTGAAGCCACGATAATAGCCACGTTTTAATAGATAATAGCATATCCATTTGAATAACTCATTATCTTCATCTTTGACCTTGCGGTAACGCAAATCAAAATTCACACTCTCCACAATGTCTTTGATGTACTGGGGACGTTTCTTACTCTGTGCCATATTTCAAATGAAATTTACTTATTAATAACTGATTTTCTAATTGTGATGCAAAGGTACAAAAATTATGCGAGACTACCAAATAATCCCGCATAATAAATGTTAATTAACTGTTAAAATTTACTAATACATTTCCATCTTACGTTTCAATTCCGCCAGTGTTTCCAAAGGACCAAGAACATTACAATCACGTTTGGTACTTCCAAGTCTATCAATAAAATCCAGAATGGTTTTCAGACACTTCATCGGCAACTCATGCAGATAGACAAACTCTCCCCAATTATCCACTTCATCATCCGGATGATGCAGAATATATACCATCACTTCATTGGTGTCCTTGAAAGTACAAATTTGAGCACAGACACAATCCTCCTCATTTGAAACTATGATACCATCGGGTAAATCCAGATACTTCTCACGGGCAGTACAGCCACGTTTGCCGAACTTCCATATCTTACTGAAAACAGATGTATTATCCATTCTCATATTAATTAAGTTTTATTATTTTTATATTCCGCTAACTTGCTTTGAGCATATTCTTCCACACTAGCATATTTCTCGCGTTCTTCTGCTCTTTTACGGCTTTCTTCCAATTCTTCAAATGAAGGCTGAACCGCTATCTCTCTTAGTCTTTCCGGATGAAACATAATATAAATCGGTTAATCTTTATCATCAATTACCACAAGCCATGTGAACCAGTCACAATCACGCATCCATGTATTACGTCTGCCATCAAACCTACCTACCAGTTCAATCTGTGGCCATTTGTCAGTACAAAGCCTTGAAGAACGACTTTCTTTTTCTGTTAATACACCGGACTTAACAAATGGTAAACTATGTAAGTGACATAACTTATCATTGTCAATAGGATATTTTGTCTTGTAATACTTTCCGGTCTTATGATTCTTGATTAACCACATATTATCTGATTTTTAATCCCATTCAGCAAGATACTTATCTGTCTCGTTGTCGTAGATGTTCACTTGCGGACACTTTGCATGACGATAGAACTCTGCGGCCTTTTTAAGAGCCAAAACTTCATTGTCTGTATCAATATGCTTGGCGGTTTCCTCAATCACATCACCATTCTCATTCAATTCATAGCAATGCACGGAATAACGTGCCTCAAGCGATTTAATATACTTTGTTACGTGTTTATTAACGTCATGGATAACACCATCGCCCATTGTGGCACAATAACGCTCTATATGGTTGTTTACTTCGTCCTCATGGACACCAGCGTCAATGTCCATTGACTCCCATACAAGGGCATGAACAAAATCCTTGAAAGCCTTTTTAACTCTCTCGTAGTTTTCGTAATTCTCTTTAATTCTAATCTTATCCATATCTACTTATATTATTTAATTTTGATAGTGCAAAGTTACAAAGAAAATTTAAAATAAACGAAGGAATTACATTATTTAACCTGAAATTAACGCTTTTTTACACTTAAAGGTTGTATTCAGTTTGAAGATAATCAGCAAACTCATGGATATTAATACCGGTTTTCATCCAATTATTGTATTCATCCTTGCAGCCATTATATGCTTTCAAACATTCAGAAACCTTTGTATATCCAAATGTCTCCGCAAAATCATCAATGTCGGTTGCATCTGCATAATACATTGCATCGGACAAAGAACAATACAAGGCATTTGCCAACTCCGTATCATCCAGAGACGTATCATTGCAATAATAGTCAAACTGAAGGCTGATACCATTCACGCATACTTTCACAATGTGATGTTGCTTAATATAATTCTCGCCCCACGGGGTAGCAGTTCCGGCATACTCACTCGATAAGGTAATCTTATTACCATCAAAATTAATCTCCATAAACTATCTTATTTTATTTTTTCTTTTGCGATATTCATAATATGTTCAATCTCACCATTATACAAACCCCAATCCGGATTGATATAGTTGTCAACATCAAACTTGACGTTCTTAAAGTCAAAAGCCAAAATCATTGTCTGCTCACCATCCATATCCAAAGGTATTTCAAGTAATTTGTACTTCTCGTCAAGCCAATCAAAGGCTGAAGCAAACGGACTATCTGCCTTATACATTGTGTAGTCATCATAGAGAAAATGCTCCTTCAATGCAGATAAAGCCATTTCCCTTGCCACCTTATCAGGAACATAACCGAAATACTTGTCTGCCCTTTTATTGTATTCACTGACGATAAGGTCTGCAATACCTTCCGAACCAATTGCCACACAATGCTCGTCAAGAAACATCTCAACATCTAAGATGTCAACATCTCTGTCGGCAAGATAACCGGAAGGGGAATCTGCCTTGATGATTTCCGTGAAAACGTTGATAACGTCCTTCTCGTTAAATTGTGCGAGATATTCTGAATTGTTCATATTGTTTATTGTTTTAATTTGATACTGCAAAGGTACAAATAATTACTGAAACTGCCAAAGAAAAAGTGTTAATTCTTTGTTAATCAAATGTTAAATAATTAATATGAATTACGTTTAACACTAACTTTTATTTTATTTTTATTTGAAATGTACTTGAACCTGCTTAACTCATTTAATAGTTTTTCCTCTTTCACATTCTCCAATAACAGAAAAAGAAAAACATTGTACGTCAACGCATCATCATGGTCATAGATAAATTCAGACATAATGGTTTCCGGACCGAAATCCTCTATTAATCCGGCACAATGATTGATTAGTTTATTTACACCAACGTAATCAAATTTGATACGACATCTTTTCTTAGAACCATTTGAAATGACCATAATTAATATGAATTAATTTTTACTTACTATTTCTGTAATAACTCCTTAACATACATAATTCTCTCCGGCTGCTCACGCTCCCACATACGGATTGCATCGCCACCAATATTTCCGTCAGCGTCATAGATACGATAGACCTTGACACAATGGCACTTATACTTTGAAACTACCTTATATGCACCATTTATGGCGGTTTTAAGGCTCTTATAAACCTTCAGATAGTTATTATAGAAACACCATCCGATAACTCCACGACCTTGCAGCATATAGGGAATGCCATCATACCATGCAACTACGATGAACTTGTTGAAAGTAATTGTATTCATATCCAATCGGTTTTCTAATTACGATGCAAAGGTACGAAAAAAAGTTGAGAAAACCAAACATTTTCCCAACTTTAACACTATTTTAACACTTAGTCTTTGAAATACTTCTTGTCAATCTTTACGGGTCGACAGAAATCAGTTCCTACACAATATTCATTTTCAGTGTTCAATTCCGGTAATATCAAAACCTTATCACCCTCTTTATAGTTCTCACTGCCATCTGAAAATGGTATCTTACAAGTCTTATATTCTATTTTCATATTAATTTATTTTTTCTTTCTTCATTTCTTTCATATTCTTCTGAAATGTTTCGAGAACTTCTTTTTCTACAAACTCTTTCAACAGACTAATGATTTTCTCACCACATTCAACAATCTGGCCATATTTAAATCCATAGTCGTAATCCCATTTGTTTTCCTTGCCTTTCCAGACATCTTCACATGTGGGTGTGTTAATGAAAATGCCATCAAACACATTCAGACACAAGGTATCACTATTCCGGTGTTCAAACACTGCAATATTAAGTCTCTTACTGAAACACCATACAGAAAAGATATATCCCTGCTCACGGCAATTCTCATAACGACCAACCTTAACATGAACAAACGAAAGCAAACGCTCTATTTCAGCATTTTCTTCGTCACTCGCACGATAAGGTTTCTCTATATCCTTAACAAAATCAGCAAATCTACGGACATAAGCCAAAACTGCTTGCTCTTGCCATCCGGCACCATCATCCATGTAACGGCTAATCTCTATCATAACTCTATATTATTTAATGTTTACTTTGTAGTCACTTGTCACAGAATACTTATCTTTAACCAAATCCAAATTGCAAGGTTCATATCTCATACTTTCCGGTTTAAATGGCTCTGACTTATCATTATACCAATGATAATTCGGATAGAAATCAACATCGTCCATATTAAGGGCAATAAGATAAAAGTATAAGCCAAGATGTGCCGGACTATGTTTAGTACGGAAATAAGGCAGATATGTCATTTCACCATGACTATACCAAGTAGTGCTATTCCGGTTACGATACAAACTCTCATGGTCATTCATAGACCTTATAATCGTAACGGCTTCATTGTTCCGGAAATAGTCATTGAAAAACTCAAAACTCTCCTTAATTTCATTTAATATCACCCTATCCTCAAATTCCTTAAATTCAGTCTCATGCTCTTTGGCAAATGACTTATAGTAATCCGGATTAGTAGAACACTTATCAACCCTATTACCTGCCATGTACCAACGAATAGCAGAAAAGAACTCCCTTATCTTATTAATAAACTTCATATTATTTGATTTTTAATTCTATCGTTGTTCTACAAAAATTACTTTACCTTCCATTGTACCAAATAGAGAACTCTCTTTAAAAACTTTTGTCTTAGGTGTATAATCATTATCCATTGGTTCAACAAGATACCAAAGATTACCTTCCTTCCACGTAGCCTCCACCAGTTTCTCACCCTTTTCCAACTGAATTGTCGTTGAACCGCCCCAAGAACGTGTTACCAGCTGACAACTTGTTAAAACAATGCTAACAAACAGCAATGAAATAAACCCAATTTTCTTCATATTAATTTATCTTTAAATACTTTACTCTACATCGGTAACTTCACAATTCACATAAGCACCATTACGTGTATAGTAATAAGGCGAATCCTCAACGAAATTCTTTGCCATTGCCTTCGCATCATCCTCATTCTCTGCATATACGTAAACGATACAAGACATCGTAACGTCCATTGAAACTGCATATTCCTTTACCATAATCTATCTTATTTTTAATTAATATTTACATACAATTATTTTCAGCAAGGAACTCCTCCACGTCAATCTGTTCCTTAATGTCGTTCTCTAACATATCTTCATCAATAACATCATCGGACATATCTTCATCGAATGAATAGTCAGCCAAACTACGGCCTGCAAGTTCACAGACGAACTCACCATTCTCCGTGACATCAAGACCATTTAAAGTCTCTATCACAACATAACCTAAACTCGTTTCGTATGTACGCATAATCTATAAATGTTTTAAATAACCAAAGAAAAACTCGTTTTTAACTAAAAATTAACATTTAAACTAAATAGATTAATCTTTACTTAGCGATATTAAAACCGGACTTTCATTCATATCATCATAATCTTCATCATAATTGGCTCTGATATGAATAATCTCGTTTGTTTTGAATATTTCTTCAATATTTACTTCACGATGGTCTACGTTATCATCGGCCCATGAGGTGTAGTCACCACAAACCGGACAAAGTTCAGTACCGGTAGGAACTAACATTGCATCAGCCAAAGTATAATTGTCACAATGGTAACAAGTAACCAAATCGGCATAATCACCATAATTTAAGTTGTCGAAATACAGAATTTTCATATTTTTAATATTTTAATGCTTCATGCCGCAAAGGTACAACAAATTTCTGAAACCGCCAAACAATTTCCTATAAAAAACGTTAAGCAATCGTTAAAAAACGTTATTCAAATTTCTTATTATGTTTCTTAGTCCAATCATCCGGCTGCCATACACCGAAACCAATAGACACAACACCATCCTTACGGCCAACGTAGATACAACCATCAAGGAAATCATTACTTGGCTCTCTGTTGGCATATATTTCCGGTTTAACAACCAACTTGACCGCAACCTTATTGTCCGGCATGATATTATGCTCCTTATCAAGATACCTCTCTATATTTTTCCATAAATCATTTAGCCATCCGTCAAATGGTGTCTCATAATTGGGACTGGTATTCACAACACGTAACGTAACAATGGACGTGTATGGAAAATATTCAGCAATCTTGAAATTCTCCAAAGTAAGAGTTTCCTCTAACATGAAACCAACTATATCCCTACGTAATGCCATAATAATATAAATCTATTTTTAAATTAATCTGAAAAGTCACAATCCTTAATCATGCCATTAAGCATATCGGTGTAGTCAGAAGAACTATAGAAACGTTCCCTATCATTCAGATACTTCACACAGACCTCAACAATGGCCTTATATTCCATATAACGGAAAGATGCAAACCATTTCTCAAGCCAATCCTCTGACAAATCAATCCATACCTCATACCAAAGGCCCTTACACTCCGGACGTAACTTCAGTGATGGGTTAATAATATTATCATATACCTCCCAAGCCTTGTCAACCTCTATCTGGTAACTTACTTTACGGAATATCTCCCGTAACTCACCATCGGACATCAAAGGCTGACGAATGTTCTTCTCATTTGAAAGATAAGATTTTGCCCTTACCTCAAACTCCTCCGATGTGTTACACACCTTAGCAATGCTCTCCAATTCTTCTTTAATCGTTTTCATATAAATCTATTTTTAAGTTTTTATTTTGTTTGACACTGCAAAGGTACAAATAATTCTCAGAATAGCCAAATATTTCACTATAATAAACGTTAAGAAAACGTTAAAAGATATTAATGCAACCTCACATATATAAGTTCAGAACCTTCATCCCTCAATAATTCATAACCCGACTTCAATAAAAACAATTCAAATTCTGGTAACGTGGTATTTAACTTATATTCATTACCAATGTTGTCCTTAACAGAAAGATATTCAACTATTTTGAATTCTACATTATATTTACTGATATAACAATTCCTTATGAAATTATACCATTCATTTTCATATATACCGGAAGCGTTATATATACCGGAAATGTAATAGCAATACAAAGGTATTCCAAATCTCTTATTGAAAAATGGAACTTTATACTCTTTACTATATGTGCTACGAATATTCTTATCAACACATAGCCATTCACCTGAAAAACTATCAGAAAAAACAAACTCACTGATTTCCGGCGTTAACTCATAGTTGTGATTACCAAAGTATTTTGAAATAATATGATATGTTTTTTCCATTTCAAGCAATACATCGCCAAACGTCTTACCATTGAAAGAAAATTTACTAAGATAAAAGTCAACGACCAAATCACATAATTCACTACTGGACTTGTCCTTTAACCATAAAGATAATTTAACAGATAACTTCTTTAAGGCTCTGTCGTAAAAGTATTTGCTAATATTCATATTAATCTATTTTTAAAAATTTGTTTTATAACCCTTTGTTTTAAGATATTTTACTGCATTACAAAAAACCAAATAATCTTTTATATCGTTAGGATTTCCGTTATTCCCATCATTTACTGAATCGAATACCTTACGCTGGCCATCACTAACCTCAATTATCTTACCTTCAGTATCAACAGAAAAACCCCAAAGTGTTCTAAGCCGGTATTTAAGACCCTCCGCCACCTTTAAATGCCTTTTCCAACATTGCGCAAAACCCCATATAGGATAGACACATCGTTTCTCATCGTCAATCTTATAAGTCTTTACCATACTAATTGAATTTTAATTATTATGCCGGCCAAGCATCCACAATTACGGAATCCGCAACCAGTTCAGCATTATGATGTTTGTCGTAATATTTCCACAAACTTTCTTCATCCTTAGATATAATGCACTCACTTCTGGTACGACCACTCTTGTATTTTGTCTCGACCTCAAAACAAGTCAGTTGTTCTTCCATTTCCATATTAATTCATTTTCATCATCGGACTAAAACCTAATTGTCATAGCACGAATCATACTCATCTTCCATATCCTCGTAGGTATTTGCATCCTCAACCAGTTGAATTTCACTGAACTCAACGTTACAATCTTTAGCATCTTGTGACCAAAGTTCCATACTCTCAAACTTCTCTCTTACTTCCTGCATCGTATCACCAGTGATTACAATGTCAGCGTCAAATTTAATTCTTACTTCCATAATAATGTCGTTTTTACTTACTAAATGTTAGATAGTTTTTTCAACCCCTCCCAGTTAAACGAATAGAACCAATAAGAATATGAATATGAAATGCCATCTTCTTCGTTCTTATACTCAATGACAATTTGTTTTCCCTTTGTCGGGTGGTCATAAGTTCTTACTTCAACGTCTAACTCTGTGCCTTTTACATCGTGACCATATACTACAATATCATCTGTATTTCCTATACCTAAAATACTCCTTGCTTCTTCTATCTTGTAATAGACTGCGGTAGGACAAAGTATATGTGCTACTTCTACAAAAGCATGAAGAAATGCTTCGTGGTCTTTCGTGAAAATGTCTTGTAATGCCATATTAATCTATTTTTACTTATTAAGCATTATATCAGCAAGAAAATCCAACACATCACCCAATATACCGGATACAACCTTCTTGTTATCATCATTCACAATGATAATAGGCTCTTCGTTTTCATTAAACTCAACACAAGCATTAGTGATACGATAATATAAATCGTTCGCATTCTTAGAAATTTCTACTCTCTCCATAATTCAATACGTTTTTAATTTCAATGCAAAGGTACAACAAAAATCTGATATAAACGAATCTTTTAACTTAATTAATGTGAATTAATTGTTATTTTATTTTAAAAAGTTTATTATGTTTCAACTCATATATCACTCCAATAAGTTCAAAAAGCATTTCATCTGAATCATTATATCTGCCAATTTTTACATCTTCTACATATAAACCCTTCGGAATTTCCCTTACAATTATAATGACATCATCTTCATCTTCTTTCGCAGCAGTATAAATCGTAATAGTAAAATACCCATTTTCTTCTCTTATACTATAAGGAAACGAGAAACCATATTTATATTCTTGTTTCGTATATTCATCAAAAAAGTTATACATTATCTCACACTCTCTTTCAGATGAATTGAAATCTATTTTTGTCCAGTATGGTAGTATGTCATAGAATTGGTACACACCATTTATACTATCCTCTACGCAACTCTGTTTAGAATGTACCGGTTCACTAAACATATCATCATCCTTGCTGCAAGAACAAATACATAAACTAAATAAAATAATGTAAAATAACTTCTTCATAAATTCTATCTGATTTTTTCTAATTAATATTTACCTATTTCTAAAACGTACTCATTTGAGTACATATGCCCTTTAAATTCCAATCTATTTTAAACCATATCCTTTTTTCCCATCAATTATCACTTGATGATACTCCGGCTTCTTCCATTCCCAATAACGTGGGTCTTTCAGACTATACTTCTTTCCGTCAATCTCAATCACCGGTTTGAAACTACCATCACTATCCATGTACTTGTCAGCAGATAATATAATATCAATAGGATGATAGTAACTATCCTGATTACGATACTCCATATCCAATCCGGAATGAATGCAACCAATTATCCTATGAATATATTCGTAATCACAAAGTTTATTTTCGTTTATGCAGTTGTGAACACAACGGCATTCACCATATACATGAATCGAATTCAAAAATCCCCTATCACCTAAACAATAATCACCAATACCATATTTCATCGTCTTACACGATAAATTCCGGTAACTGCTCTTCAGTAATACATCACAGAACTTGTTACCATCCACAACGTGAATGTTGTAACCTAATACCTCTACCGGTTCCTCAAAGTACGATAATACCTTTGATATAATTTCACTTGGACTATACTGATTACGATATTCGTTAATCTCAAAGAATAACCATAAAGGCAGTCTTTCCTCAAAACCCTTAGAATAATCATCGGCCATCCGGTTCTTCATTTCAATCAACTCCTTACCATTAATAAAAGGATAGGGAAGCACAATTCCGGACTTCATGTACTTGTTGATGTCAGCACTATAAGATACAGAAGAACCGGACAACTTCTCATATACCTTTACAAAGATGTTATCGGAGAAACTAAACTCTATCCACGCTTCGCCACAATCACGGCCATCCCAATAACTATCGGTAATGACGCAACCTAATGACTGAATAAATGACTTGGCACTCTCCATGTCACCACTATGCTCACAATCAACAACGTAGTATGTTCCAGTAATTCGTTTCATATATCTACTTTTATTTTGATTTATTATTCTCCAATATACATATAGGTGTGAATGGCAGAATAGCTGTCAGAACCATCTTCACCGGTAATCTCTTTGCCCATGAAGGTAAACCCGTTTTCCTCCATTAAATGCCGCAATCCCAGATGCTCATGCTTCCAATCTCCATCATGCACCGAAATAGACACGGAAGATGAATTGATAACAGATATGAAATAGTACATCTGATGGCTACTCAACAATTTCCATACTTTCATGTATAGTTCAGTCTCCGGCTGAAACTTGTATGTGAAACCATGAGAGGATATGCCACCATGACGAATTGCATATAAATCCTCCTCAATGTAGAAAAGCAGTTTGGAATAATCCAATTCAAAATCATAGTATAAACTATTAAAAGGTTCTGAAAGACCATACTTATATACACTGATAGTGCCATCAGAATTGACAACAACGTGGTCAAAATAATGCTCCTTAGTGTTGTTGCATACCACTTCCAAAACGTTCTCACGAAGAAGAATAGATACAAATAACTGACGATATAACTCTTTTGTATTCATATACCTTATATTTTTAATTGTTCGACTTATTTCTGAATTGCTCTGCAAAGGTAAGCATTTTATTTGGAATAACCAAGGAAATTACATTATTTAACTCTTTTTTAACCTATTTTTACAACTTTCCGTAACTAACTGATAATCAGACTATTATAAATTCTAATTTACCACTGCTTAACGTAAGTGTTTCAGTATCAGACACTTACAAATCTTAAAATTTAAGTGTTTGAGTATTAAATTGATAGGATTTTAGAAATAAAATAGTATTTTTTCGGATATGCAGTACTATAGTATTTGCCGGAAAATGTTCTTTTTTGAAAAATGTGATACAAAATTTTTTACTGGATTTTGAAATGACAGATAAGTAAATTTACGGAAAAAATCTGTGTGCTGTGTATTTTTTAACAAATTTTAAATAATATGAAGTCATGTTAAAATTAGATAATAAATGTTAAATATTGATTTTATAATAAATTAATAATATATTAATTTATATTTTTTATAAAATGAATGAATGTCACAATTTTAGAATAGGTAATCCCAGTTTTGATATTATGTTATTAAAACAATCAATAGAAAATATTACCGGACGTCAGATGTTAAATGTTACATTAATTGAAGATGAAAAGTTAATTATTAACTTAGGTGATATTATTTCTAAATCAATTAATATAGAAGTGAAACCTAATAATATCATTCACAGAAAATATAATAAACAAGAATATATTCCATATACTAAAATAAAAGGTGAAATATGGAAAACAATTGATGATTATCCGGAAATTGAAATTTCAAATATAGGACGTATTAAATATTGTAATAAAATTGCTAAATTAAAAAATAATAAACAAAAATATCAAATTTATTCACTTAAAGATAAAAATGGCAAACGTCATACAATTAGAGTTCATCGGTTAGTTGCTATGGCTTTTATTCCAAATATATATAATAAACCGGAAATTGACCATATTAACACAAAAAAAGATGATAATCGTTCTTGCAATCTTAGATGGGTGTGGGCGGCTGAAAATATAATAGATAATGAAATAACAAGAAAAAAGTTTTTAAAAAAATCTGAATATTATAAAAAAGTAATTTATGAAGCAATTAAGAGAGATATTGATTATTCAACAAAAAATAATTTAAAATTAACTTATTCTGAAAACACTAATTTCTGGTTAAAAAAATTGGGAATTAATTAAAATTAACAATTTTCATTTAAATGTGTTGGAGACTATACTTTAGAATTTCACTTCTACCTTGAATTAGTATCTTTTCTAATTCTAATGCAAAGGTAGTAAAAAAAACCGAGACTACAAAATAATCTCAGTTAAAGAATGTTAATATGATTGTTAAAATATATTTTTATGTTAGAGATTACTTACCAAAGTCTTTACTTTCAAGATACTCTGTAATATAGTGTTCATAGAGTGCTTGATACTCTGTGCATCGTGTTACGTACATAAGGACGTATGGCAGAAATTCATCAAGCCATGCGATAAGATTAAGTTTAAGGTCTGCAAGTGTTCCTAATGCGTGCAATCCGTTATAATTGCATCCGAAATGGAAATATGATGTAATTCCTTCATTCTGAATCTTATTACATGCCAAAGCGATTTCAGTCACGGTTAACCCGCCTTCAACCAAACATTTTAGGTCATTCTGATTAGTGATGTCGAAGATATAGTCTGCTCCGTCTCTCTCGTCTTCCTGAAAGCGGTTATAGGCATTAAGCACCATACCAAGCACACCATTTGTACTGCCGTTGCGCAAATCATGTGCAATACGTCTTTTGATAATCTCTACGATTGAATTGAAATTCTCTACCATAATACTATACTTTTTTTATTATTAATTATTAAACGCTAAAACACAATCAGCAAATTCCGGATTTAACCAATAAGGGTTATCAATCTCATCATAAGTCTGTTTAAGACACTTGTCGAAATCACCATCATAGTCAAAATACCCATCAAATCCAACGGCATAACTATGTTTTCTGAAACTTCTGTCATAAATGAATATACAGAATCTGTTGAATTTATCAGGATATGTCTTGAACCTAATCTGCATACCCGCATTAGAAGCATACTTACGTAACTCCTTGATTTTCTGTTTTACATAATTCTTATCCATAATCTACTTTGTTTTATTAGTGCAAAGGTAATAATAAATTTTGAATTATCCAAATGAATTACATTATTTAACGTGTATTTAACTAAGAATTAACGTTTAGTATTCCATCTTAGAAAATATAAGATATACTTTTTGTTCACAACCATGCAGCATTTCTTTTGTTCCATATCCTTGCCCATAGAGTGTATAGATACGTTCCATTTGTTCTTTAATAGTGTCATAGGACTTAGCCGGTCTTGCAACACTTGCTGATGTGATAATTGCTGTAAGAATCATATTTTTGTCCTCCTATTACATTAATTTTAAAATTATACATATTATATATTAATTGATTTTTCAAGTACTAAGTTAGTGATAAATTTTGAATTATCCAAATTTTTTGAGTTAAATCATTGTTAAACCTATGTGAAATTTATATAAAATTAACAATTCCGTACAAGATGTGTTGGAGACTATACTCTAAGATGTCACTCTTACCTCTCAAAATATCTCTTATTTTGATGGTACAAAGGTACGAATAATTTCTGAAATATCCAAATTATTTATGTTAATAAAATTTAAATAGAATATTAAAAAATCCTTTATTTATAAGGGTTTGCAGGGAAACAAATGTACCTTTGAAATAAAATCACCGGAAACCTCAATAAATAAAGGTGTTTCCGGCTATTATGCACAAAAGGGCAAAAGTGTGCAATGCAGGAGCAGGATGCCTATTCCCATTGAGTTTGCAGGAGGTGATGTGTCTTTTTTACACTTAATAATTTTTTAATT
>Ga0326512_10001603_pt1 | contig 17217 bp, 35 predicted proteins | sample 1_2617_0518_D_FD_203652 | JGI IMG/M metagenome (GOLD analysis project Ga0326512, IMG submission 203652) | Bovine rumen microbial communities from UC Davis, California, United States - 1_2617_0518 | ecosystem: Host-associated > Mammals > Digestive system > Stomach > Rumen | place: USA... | reverse complement strand
GTACGACTTTACATTAAACTGCACGGCAATGGAGGAGAAAGACTGCGCTGCCATTGACCTTGCAGTCAATCCAAACTTCCACACTGTGGAGAACGGCGTGTCGCTCAAAAGCGTACACCTTAACCAAGTCACGCCACACGAACCGTCAGATTGGTATTCGTTGGAAAATTGTCCTGACCAAATATATGTCAAACAATAAAAAAACAATAGTATGAAAACCCAAACAATAGTAACGGACATTACCCATGACGATTTAGTTACACTTATGAGTGCGGCAATGTACGGAAACAATTGGTGCACAATCCAAACGCCCAAAGGCTCGTATAAAGGCACACCCCTTGAAGATGAGAACGACTACTTAGAGGACACGTGGGCAAAGGTTCTTCTTGCAGGAAAGCCGTTGTACTTCTGCGACTATTACGCAGAGGACAATACGGATTTCTATGGTGACAAAAAGCATGAATATAAGGTCGACTATGATGGCGATTGGTATATGCAATATGAGTTCACTTTGAAAGACATCGAAGATGGTCTCGCCAAGGCGTTGGACAGAAACAACTATCTTTCAGACTATGTCCGCCACATCACAGAGGACGACGGATGCAACCTTGACTTGAACGAGGCTGACGCTGTAATGCAGTTCATCATCTTCGGAGAAGAAATATATGGTTAAACACAAAAACATACAAATATGAAAACCTACACAATTGATTACGACATAACAATGTCCGGCTGCCTTGAAGTAGAGGCTACCACCGAAGAAGAGGCAAAGCAAATCGCCTTGAAGAAATTGTCTGACGAGCCTTACTACTTCGCAAAAAAGGCGACGGCTCATGTCAACACAGAAATCATAGACATTTACTAACCAATTAAATCTAACAACAATGAAATACTCATTCAAAACTCATTGGCTTCACGATGAAGAAAAATTCCAAGCGCAATTGTTGCTCAACGGAAAAGTAATCGAAGAAATGACATTTGACTATCAAAGCGAAATGTTTGAATACATTGCAGAAGCGATGTGCAATCTGCAACTCGCTGGAGAAGACTGGACTTTTACATATTAACCAATTAAAATATTATGGAATTAGCAATCAGAATACTTAACTTCGTCGCTCCGTATTTGCCAAAGCATATATACGACGAAGCATTATCAATTGTCAAAAACAGCAAACGATGAAAAGATTTAAATACAGCGAAATTAAAGTTGAAGAACTGACTTGGTACAAAGGCATAGTAATCTATACGGACGGATGGATGTGCGGATTCTATGACGATAATGACGACCTACTTATGTTCCGCACGCTGTCGGCATGTAAACGCTTCATTACAATCAACGGGCAGCACGCTTAATAATTAACCAATAAATACATAAGACATGGAAACGTTAAGTAAGAATGACGTTATGTATCCTGTGTATGACACGGGCGACTTGCATTTGACCATCAGCAAAGGAAATCAAAAGATGGGGAATATTCCTAACTTCAACACGCTGCCTGGCAACCGGCTGCTGAAGAAGAGGAACGGAACCATCCTGACGAACATCGTAGGCACGTGCGGTAAGAACTGCAAGGGTTGTTTCTCGGTCTGCTATGCAGCGCGGTTCATAATTCACCATCACAACACATGCGTGAAGAAGTATGCAGCGAACACCATCATCATGCGGACGGACGAGGCAAAACTCCGCAATGAGATTCGCGAGTACTGCAATAAGAACATTGTGAAGTACTTCAGATTCCACACCTCGGGTGAAATTGAGTCTCTCAATCAGTTGCTCGTCTACTGCGACATCTGCAAGGACAATCCGGACGTGACGTTCTACATCTACACCAAGGCGTTCGACATCGTGGAGAAAGCGCTGAAACAGATTCCCGACAACTTCGTCATCAACCTCTCGGAGTGGCACGGGAACCTCGACAACGCGTCCGAGTCGCTCCTCGAGAAGTGCAATATCTTTGCCTACGACGACAAAGGCAGCAGCGACGGAGTGAAAGCGATGTACCATTGTCCGGCTGTGGATGCCAAAGGTCACGAGACGGGAATCACATGCGCCCAATGCCGTAGGTGCATGAGGAAAGGAAATACGACGGCAGTATACTCACATTAAAACGACAAGGAAATCATCGAAAACTTTGAATGATATGAACACAAGACCTATTGACGAGTATCTTGATGCAGACGTCTACACAATAGAGACGGATGCTAACGGAGACAAAATAATCCACGTAGACGGATATGTATATCAAGGGGATGACGGATTAATGCACCAACAAGCAATCGGATGTTACATCTATGTGTCCGACATTGAGGGGTGGGATTATGCCCATATTGTGGAAAACATTGGAGACACCTTTGAATTGTGCAATCAAACTGTCGGAGAAATCTCCGAGCAAGACGCTCTTAAAATGTATTCTGAATGCAAAAGACTTCCGTTCGATATGATTGACAACAATACACCGGACGGACTTTATACAAACATATTCTAAAAACACAATGAAAATAAAAACAAAAAGAGGGATATACAACGTGACAGAAGATGATAATGCCACAGTTGCAACAAGCGTTACAGACAGCGAAGACTTTTATATCTTCGACAAACCGATAACAAAAGGAGAAATAATAAAGTACATCAATGATGACTTTGAGAATAATCAATAAGCAATCTTACCAAAAAACACAAAACAATGGCAACATATCTTAATCATACTGAAATGGAAGCCCTTTGGACGATTGGCAGAAACCTCCTTGCCAAGAAAGACCCAGACTTTCTTCAAGTGTTGCGTATTAAAGGGAGAAACGAAGATTATTACACTGGAACGCTGTTTATGAAATCAACAGCCAAAGCCCATATCCATAGCACCATAGACGAAAACAACACCTACGCTTTTGGTGGCAGATATACGTCATTCGGACACGTAGATTCCCATCATGTTCCCATTGACACAATATTGGAGCATATTGAATTTATCGATGGCGACTATTGCAATCGCACGACAAGAAAATGTTACACCATAATTTAAACGACAATGAAACAAGCAAAACTGAAACCGTACTTCGGAGCGTGGGTCGTCGAGACCAACGGAGTACTTTTCCCGAAGATGTTTACCGACAAGAAAGAAGCACAACAAGTTGTAAATCACATAAATGAGAGAGTCCAAAATAAAAAATGAATTACTGTTCAAGTATTATGAACGCTAATAATATAAAATTCTAAGATTATGAAACTGACAAGCGAAAATGTTGCGGACGTACTCCGCGAGAAACTCCAGCAGGGAGAAGTGAACTTCGTCTTCAAGAAAGTGGACGGCAGCCGACGTGCAGCAGTCGGAACAACGAACCTCGACCTCGTGCCACAGGATTTGTGGCCGAAAGATATGACAAGCGTCGAAGAGAGCACCGAGAAACAGAAGGACATGGGCGTCGTTCGGTTCTTCGACTTGGAGAAGGGCGCGTGGCGTTCGTGCAAGTCGAACAGCATCATAAATGTTGACGGAGAGGAGGTAGGAGATGAGTGATAAGAAGTTCTGACAATGCTCAGAATACTGCACATTTGACAAGAAATGATTAATTAACATTAAAAACATTGATTATGGACTTCTATATCAGCCCAGACCAACGCGAAAAGGTCGAAAAGAAAATCAACCTTATGCTCAAAAAGTTCGAGCACAAGCCCACCGTGACTTTCAGCGACGTGCAGCAAGTCGTCCGTACCACGGTCATCGACTTCGGAGAGGACGGCGTACAACGAAACAGTACAAAGATTAACGCCATACACGTGGAGATTAGCGACGTGACATTAGGCGAGTGGACGCTCGTGGCTACCGTAGACTACCAACGTGACATGCTCATCATCTGCAACGACAAGATGTTCAAGTACATCCCAGAGCAGTACGGGCTCAAGTACAAAAAGTGCGACCACTGCGGTTCCGTCCACGAATACAGAATCGAGTCGCACATCTTGTACAACACCGTCACCTCGGAATGGATGCAAGTTGGTTCCACATGTGTCAACAAGGTCATTAACGGCGGGAAGTACCTCAACGGATTCATTATCAAACTCTACGAAGCCATAAAGTTCTACGGAGGGTGCGACGATATGGGTTGGTCGAGTGGAGGATGGAGACCTTCAAATCGATATATGATGGAGGGCATCCGCGTGAAAGACGCCTTCGAATGCTGCCTCTCATATATGGAGGAGAACGGCGAAGTGTGGCAGAAATCTATATGGGATGGTTGCGAAAAAATCTGCGATAGCACGAACACACATTTGATGAATTGGTTCAAAAAGAATGAAAAAAACAGAAAGCAGGACGACGCATTGTTCGAGTCCGTGAAGAAGTATTTCTTGGGTATGGAGCGTGGTGAGACTGATGAGTATAATGAACCGACGTTGACGCAACAAATCATCGACGCTTTCGAAAACGACTTCATCGCCCTCTGCGAGTTGTATGTCGCTTGGTTCGCAATCTCCATCTACAAGAAACACATCGAGAGTGCCGACTACGAAAATCTTATTAAGTCGAAGGGCATTGAAAAAGGTATGAAGATTGACATCTGCGGAACTTTGCTCACGACGAACAGAGTAGAGGACGAATACGCCGTTGGTTCGTACTACGGACGACCGATTTACTACTACGAGGTGTCGTTCGAAGACAAGAACACAGGTCTCGTATTCAAGAAGAACGTCTCGAGCGTAGACGTGATAGAGAAGTTCAAGTGCGAGGACGGGCTGTACAGATTCAATGCCGATGTGAAGTACTTGTCGTTAAGAAATTGCTATGTAGGTCTCGGAGGCAGACTTAGAAAACAGAAAGTTTAACCAATTAAAACCAAAACAATGAAACTTCAAGAAATCGAATCGAACATCCAGCGCGACTTGAATGTCGGTTGGAGAGTCGCGAAAAACATCCGCGAAAGACTTTTCAAACACTGGAGCGGCTACAAAGAAGCCATCCAAGACTTGTCCGTCCGCTACGACGACGACGGGCGTATTGAGTTCATGTTAACAATCAACAATAAACAAAGAAAGGTAACAATATGAACAAAAACGACAGAAAGCAAATCGACGAGTGGATTGACAAACTCGAAGAAATCAAGTCCGGCATCGAGGATATGCAGGAAAACGAGCAAGAAAAATTCGACAACCTCCCCGAGGGAATCCAAGACTCCGAACGCGGAGAACGTATGTGTAATGCGATTGATTACCTCGAATACGCCGCATCAGCCATTGAGGAGGCCACAGACAACCTAAACAGTGCAATGGAATGAAAGCAAACGCATGGGACAAAGGTACACCTATCGAGGTCGAACGTCTCGGCAGGTGTACCGCCTACAGAAGGACAATCAACGGAGAGTTCTACCAATGGAAGATAAAGCATGGCTTCACAGAGGTTGTCGGCGACTATGCGATAAGCAATGTGGATGCTTTGAAAAACGCCTTAGAGAAACTCCGAGAACGATTCAAAAAGATATTCGATGACTGAAACAAAATTCACCGCCCGCTTCTTCAACGAGGACGGCGGGCGGTCTAACACAACGATTGCGCCTTACAAGGACATCCTTGTGAATACGATGAAACACCTGCTCCTAATCTTCGACGATTGGGACGGGTTTGAGATTGAAACGGAAGGAAAAACAATTTATAAATACCTTAAAAATTTCAATTATGGCAAATAAAAAGTTAAAGAAGTATAGCGTGTCTTATAAGACATATTACTACAACACAAACGGGCGTCTTCGCTACGAGGAAAAAGATGCAATATGGTACGGAGAAAGTGAACTTGAGGTATGTCGTGCCATAAAGGATTCTGTCGAAAACTTCAAACGAATCACAGGAATAAGAGAAATAAAATAAAAAAAAATTATGGCAAACAAAGTAAATAATTGGAAAGAGTTGCTGAAACTCGCAAACGAAGACGTTAAGAAATACAACGCAAAAATCGAGGTCATAAACGAGCACGGCGACTTTAGTGTCATCATCACACAAGACGGCGTCAAGCATGACTTCGCCTATGGTTTTTACGAAGATGAAATCTCCGAGTGCATCAACGACGCCTGGGCGAACGTAAGAGTGACACACAGATTGGATGAGCGGTTGGAAGCGTTAAACAAGATGATTCCACCGCAGATGGCATACCGAGTGACGGCGTACTACGATGTGGAACTCGGCTGCGAGCCGGAAATCCTCATAGAAATCTATGCCACCGAAAAACTCGCAAAGCAGCGTGTTGCCCAACTCATCAAGAAATGGAAGGACGGGTGGAAGCGCACCGAGGAGGACGCGGACGACTGGACAGAGAAAGAGGACTCCATCGAAGCCTACAAGAACGGCGAATGGAACGTGGACATCTTCTGGATGCCAGAGCCGATTAGAAACAAAATTGACTAATCTTTAAAACAAAATGATATGACACAGAAAGAAATGCACCTCATCGGCGCGATAAACGAAGACTGTCCCAATTGGGGTATTATTTACTTGGAACATGATATAGCCCCTCTGTACGGAGCCGTCGAAAGCAAGGTGGTTCCACCGCACATCTACGTCTATCGGGATAGCGAGGAGCGCACCCTGCGCAACGAGATACAGCCCGACCTCACCTTCCCCGACAAGTACGGGCAGGTGATAGACCTTTACTACATCAAAATGGAGGACTGAAAAATGGCACAGACACACAAAGTAACGATGACCGTCGAACTGACGGTGGAAGCACCAAGTGCAAACGATAAAGAAGAAGTCGATGGCGTTGTCTATTGGAAAGCCACCTCGGACATCGAGTCGGCAATCGGCGAGACACTCGACAGAAACGTAGTAATCAAAGACTTTAACATCGAAATAAACAATTAAATAATCATGGTTATGGAAGCAAAAGAGATAAAGAAAATAGACCCTCATGATGTAAACATCATGAAATACATCATCAAGGAACTCAAGCAAGCGCACAATTCTATCAAAGCCTATGCGGTGGAGCAGAAGTGCTGTCTGACGGAAACGGAATCGACCTTGCTTCATTACATCTTGGATTCGTACATCTACAATATGGAGAAACGAATCGAGCATCCTGACATCGTATGGGAAAACATGGCACACAAACTCAAGTGGGACTTCATCAGAGAGGTGGACTTAAAGCCTCTCTCTATAGAGGAACGTCACAAATGGAACCGTTCAATGATTAAATAAAAAAGCAATGATAGTATTGGCAATCTTACTCGCCGTTCTTGCCGACGGCGGCAGTTACAACTTCGGCAAAGGAAAAGGTTTATTCAAATAATTAAAAAGTTATGGACGTCAAGATTTTAAAGGAAGACCTCGACGACATCCGAGGCATTATAGACACTCTTATTGACCGAATCAACGATATGGACTGCGACGCGGACATGTGTCTGACATCGGCAAGGGATTACAAAAATATGTTGCGAGATATTGAGGAAGGCTTGGTTGCCGACTATAACTTTTTCGCAACGTCAAACTTAAAAAGAAACACGTTATGAAACAGACGTATTTTGTTGAATACAATTGTAAATTCGTTGCAATGTACAAGTCAGTCAAGGCTTGCCTCAACTTCATATCAAGGAAAGGGTACACAAACGACCTTGACAACATGGTCAGAATCTTTGACAAGTCCGGTAATGAATACGACACAATCTCGGGGAATCTTAAAAAATATGTTTTATGATACAGATACAGAGCAAAGCCGACCTGTTCGGCAATGAAGAAAACAAAAAGAAGGCAAGGGAAGTGTTCGGTAAGTTCCTCTATGAGGGGGAACTTTCCATCCTCTTCGGCGGCAGCGGCACGGGAAAGTCAATCCTCGCAAACGACATCGCGTTCTTCGCGGGCGGCGGCGGACATGACTGGGGCGACATTGAATTCCCAAATATCCCGTCGCTGTACATCGACTTGGAAATGTCCACTCGGCAGTTCGCGAGCAGGTACGCCACGGCTGAGAAGTACATACCGAACACCTACCGCAGGGCGATGATTGACACCTCGGAGATGGATGACGAAGACATCCTGCCCGAGGTCAAGAAACTCATCACCGCCATGCAGGCGGAGGCAAACGCACCGAAACTCATCATCATCGACAACATCACAAACGGCTTCGGCTCCATTATGAACGCCACAAAGATGAAGAAACTTGTCTTCGAGTTCAAGAAACTCAAGGAGAAGTTCGGGCTGACAATCCTTCTCATCGCCCACTGCCCGAAACTCAAACCATGGTCGCCGCTGACACTCGACAGCCTCGGCGGTTCGAAGATGATAGCGAACTTCATCGACAGTGCTTTTGCAATCGGACAGTCACGGTGCGGAAAGCAGTACAAGTACATCAAACAGGTCAAGACGAGGGAGAGCCACGCGCTGCCCGACGTCATGTCTGTGAAACTCACCGACGACCCGTTCCTGCACTATCAGTTCTTGGGTTACAACGGCGAGTTGGCGCACCTCGACGGCTCGATTGAGTTCGAGAAGATTGAACTCACGCCGGAGCAGGAGGCAATCCTCACCAATATGCTGATGAAAGGCGAACATACATACGTGGAGATTGCCGACTTCCTCGACTTGACAGAGGACTTCGTCATCGACTTCGCCATAGAGAACAAACTTTAATGCAAATTTTCTTACTCAATCTCAGCGAGTTACGAAAAAGTTTGAAAAAATATTTTGCCAATTCGGAAAATGTGCGTATCTTTGCAGCGCAAATCGAGAGAAAACGATATGCGTCTAAAGTAGAGGGTGCCGCCTCGAAAGACTAATTATAAGAAAGGTTATTCTAAAAATATACCCTGTCAGTCTTCAGCGGAGCGGCACCTCCAACGAAGACTGAAATCGTTTATAGAGTAGCCTTTCTTTTTGCACTGTTCTTTGAACAACTGATTGAAAACTGCGGAACAACCAATCCGAGCGACGGAAGACAGAGAGGTGCGCTAAGACACCGCGTGGAAATTAAACCCACACATCGTACAACAAGCCGCAAAGTGCGACCGCAGACAATCCGAGAAGTGCATGGTTCCGGCTAAAGCCCCTTACATGCAAACCTCGTTAAAAACCTCTGAATGGCGGGGAGACGATGCACGAACAGAGGACGTCGGTTGAAATAAGCGGACGTGTGCGCAAGATGCTTTGTAGATGCTGCAAGTTGTCGTGAGAGCATCCAATAGCGACAACCTTATACGGGTCATGATTCCCATTATGCGGAATGTGGAGTATAAGAAAAACCAATAGTCAAACTCTATCTTTGGGGGTAGGGGGAGACTATTGGTTCGCTTGCCAAGCCAATCAAACCCTTGTCGGAATATGAAATTGACTTAAAGATATGAAAGCAAACGAGCATCGCAAAAAAAAGAAAGAAGCAAAATACAACCGAATGATTGCTTTATCTGACGAGGATATGATAAGAGACTATTCCCATCTTGCAAAGTTAAAAGTTTCCGAAAGCAGACGAGATTGGATTGAAAATACAATGTACGAATTACGTGCAAAATCAAACAAATATGAGCGGAAATTACTGCAACTTTTTAGGGTCAATAAAATTGAAATCATCCACCAAGCCCCCTTTATAATTGATGGTAAGATTTATTTTGCAGACTTTTTCTTGCCGAAAGAAAATCTTATAATAGAGATTGACGGAGTATCTCACGACAACTGCGCACAAAAACAGTATGATAAACAGCGTGATGCCGCCTTCAATTCGTACAGAATAAAGACAATTAGGTTATCAAACGATTTAGTTGGCGACAGTAAAAGACTTTCTCAAATACTACCGATACTTAAAAAGAAAGAAATATAATACCAACCGAGCCGTTCTTGGGTAGAATAAAGATTAAACGTAAAGACTGAATATGATAAAGACAAGAAAGAAAAACAACAAAAAAAGCAAACTCAGGTTTGTTCATGACCCTCCGCAAAAAGATGCGACAAAATCTCAAAAAGAAAACTACGATATTTTCCTAAAAAGTGAGTATTGGAAATATGTCAGAAGGATTAAAATAGAAGAGTCCGGAGGTAAGTGTCAAATATGCGGTAGCAGAAAGAAACTCAATGTCCATCACAACTCGTATGCTCACCATTATCAAGAACATAAACACTTGGAGGATTTGGTTGTTTTATGCAGAAACTGCCATAAGAAGTTTCATGACATTACAAATTAATGCAGGGAGAAGGGTGCTATGGCATAAAGAAAATGAACAAAATATAAATGTAAGAATATGAAATATCAAGGAAACAAACAAAGATACATCAAATATATTCTGCCAATAATGCTTGCAGAGAGAAAAGATATTAACCAATATTAGAAACAGAATTGCAACAACCAAAACTTTTTTAATTATGACAGAAAGAGATTTCTTCCAACAGATTTGGAGAGCATACGACACCGTCACCTTTGACGGAAACATCAAGGCACAAGTAGTTAATGTTTGTTTCCCCACGCGTTCAGTCTGCGTCTCGCTACCAAACAAAATAAGGGAGTGGGTCAACTGCGAGCGCATAGACAAACACACGACACGACCCAACGAGCCGTCCAACGAAGACCAAGTGGTGGAAAACATGTTCAAGGAGTTGAGCGGAGCCGACGAGAAAACGAAAAGGCAGGCATTGGAGATTGAAAGGCTGAAGACGACATTGTCCAAACTCCAAGAAACAAGCGAGATTCGTTTGGCAAACCTCCTCAGCGAAACAAAACACGGCATTGCACTTCTGAACGAGGGGCTGACGATAAAGAAAAGCAAGTTGGAGCAAGTCGAGAAGGGACTGCAAACTATAGAAAGTCTCTGCGACTCGCTCAGCAGCATCTACAATGAAGTAATCAGCAAAGAAAACAACACGTTATGAGACCGTTCCGCATACAGAGACCTACATTCGAAAAGAAGGTCGGCAGCAAGGAAGAGTATTCTCTCGAGATGCAGAAACATCTGCAGTCAATCGAAGACTTCTACAAGATTCTCGGCGAGATAGAGGGAGAGGGATGGGGCATCGGACAGATGTGGGCAATGGAACACAATGACGGACGCGTGGCGCGACTGCCCGATGTGTGCCCATATGAAAGAATAAAGAAAGAAGCCGAGGAAAGAGAGAAGACATTCCTCGACAAATACAGAAAAAAAATAGACAAACAAATCAAAAAACAAGAAATGAAAATGACAGAGAAAAACATCTACAACGGAGTCGTCTTGTTCGACGGTAACATAACAGTGAATGTCAAAGGCGGACGCAAGTTGACCCTCCGCACCGACTACCTCGGAGCCGCCCTCAAGAATGCAGCCCCCAACAAGGAAATCGTCATCCTCTTGCACAGCGAGTCCAACTACAACGAGTTGAGGACGGGCTACATCGAACGCCGCGACGAGTGGGAGCAAGAATACGAGAGAACGTTCGGTCTTTCCCCAAATCATGACAAAACCTTGTTCTACACCTTCCCCTACTCCGACGTCATCGCATGGGGTTACGTGGATGGCGGCTTGAACGACGAAAGTAAGTTCTACTCGTGTCAATGCACGATAGACCAAGAGAAGGAGTTACAGCATGCGAGAGAGGTGCATGGCATCAAACCACGCAAGAGACGTGTCTGGAAAGACACGGACAGAAAGAACGACGGAACCATCATCAGGTTCCAAAACGACGGAGACGAGGTCAGAGTGCAGATAGTCACGGAAAAAGACAAGATTGAGGATTACATCGTCGCATCAAAAAAGCACCTCGCCCCTTGTATGCAGAACTTCATAGACTTCACCAAAGACAACAAAGACATCTGCGAGATTCAATACTTTACCAAGCCCACTACATGGGAGGAGGAGTAAGATATGGTCAGCAAAAATCCTACAGATAAGGAACTTAGGAGTCTTATATACGACGCAAACAAATACGGGGAGCGCATAGCGGAGAACCGGCCCGACATCCGCCGAAGACTTAAAAAGAAGGAAGCCCGCTTCTTCCACCGTTCCAAACTCCCCGACGGGCAACCCGTATACTTCTTGTTCTGCAGAGGAAAGAAAGGTTACTCCATCGTGCCGGCAATAGCGACTCCGAGCAAGGAACCCGACAGTAAGATGGGCGCCCACTACAGCACGATTATCGTGCAGACCGCCATACCCATCGTTGACAAAGCCTCGAACAAAATCATCAATGCATATGGCGCCACAGATTGGTATGTCATCAGCGGTCACGCCATCAAGCGCTACATCGAGCGTCACAACCACGTCAGTAGCGAGATGATAACGCAGCAGATGGTCAATGATGTCGAAGAACACATCATGCTCGACTTCACCGCAAGTTTTATAGAGAACAACGGCATCGACGACGAGATAATCATATACTTCGACGGCGGCGGGTTCTTTGGGAACTGCGATGACAACATCTTCTATCTGAGGACTTTCAATATGAACCGGATGCTGTTCCCCAATCAGCGACTGCAGACCTTGTCGAGCGAGAAAGAAGTCGAGAAGTTATACCAATGCAACAAACCACAAGAATTATTAATACCTATAATTTGAAAACATTATGAAGAAAATGATTTTCGCCGCGTTTGCGGCACTTTTAACTGTCGGGTGTAGTAATTCCACCGAGAACCGGAAAGAAGCGATTACAGATACGCTCACACAAGAAACAAGGGCAAAAGACCGCATCGACACTATCTTTGCAATGGCCGACGCTTTTGCAATGCAGGAGTCGAGAATGAACGCCGACGTCGTGTCGCCTTGTGGAAAATATGTCGGATGCCTTCAAATATCCGAAATTATGGTGCGCGAGGCAAACCGAGTGCTCGGCGAGGAACTCTACTCCTACAGCGACCGATACAACGCAGGATGCTCATACGGAATGTTCAAGGCAGTTATGGAACACCACAATCCGACGCTGAATATTGACAAAGCGGTGGACATCTGGAACGAGAAAGCGCCTGAAACCTATCGTGAAAATGTTAAAAATTACTATGTGACAATATTGAAAACGTGGTAGTTAATTAAAAAGTACGAAAATAAATTTGCGTATATCAAATTTAGTTCATATCTTTGCAACCGAAAACAATTAAAACAGAAAGGACTATGGGATACCAAAATTATGACGATTGGAAACTTGCCAATCCTTACGATGAATGCGAGGACGAGTTCGTCCCCGTCGAGGTAGAAGTCTTAATATTCGACCTCGGGAAACACGTCGTCGACGAGTTCAAGAATGAAATATCAAACATCTCATTTGATGATGGAGGAACGACCCTCACAACAACAATCAGGGTCGATTCGCTCCTCACCTGCGACGACTTCGAGAAAGAATGTTACGTCGAGGATGAGGACGTAGAAAATGCGGTCGCCGAATATCTCGGCAAGGGCTGCGAGTACGAAATTCTAAACTGGAGAAGAGCATGAAAAACATCAAGATTAAGGAGATGACCCTCTCCTACTTCAAGGGTCAGAACGCACACCACGTTTTCGGCGAAACCAATTTCGTGTCTGGAGAGAACGGGTCTGGAAAATCGTCTATTATAAAGGGATGGAACTGGCTCATCTGTGGACAGCCGGATGCCAACGTTGTGGCGAACGACAATCTTTTCGACAACCGAAAGCCCATCACGCCCGACACCCCGACGGCAAGCGTCGAAGCCGTCATCACGATAGACGGAGAAGAGCGCATCATCAAACGCACCGCCACCGCTGCGTTCACGCGCAAAAGAGGCACCAACGAAATGGTGAAAAACGCCTCGGATACTTACAAATTCTACGTGGATAATATCGAGTATTCGAGCACAGAATACAAAGACTGGCTTTCGGCAAACGTCTGCCAAGACGATATGCTGAAATATGTCTTGGACGGCTCGTTCTTTGTAGACTTGGTATTCTCCGACAAAAAACGCGCTCGCTCCATTATCGAGAAGACCGTGGGAACCGTCGAGCGCTCCGAGATGAAAGGCGACTATGCCGACATCGACGAACTCCTGCAAAAGTTCACACCAGACCAAATCGAGGAGCAGTCCAAAAACCTCTCCAAGAGCATCGACGCCCGTCTCAACGAGATACCCACCGTCATTTCGCAGAAAGAAGCCGAAATCAGTGAAATCGAGCAGACGGACTTCACAGCCGTACAGAACGAAATAGACACGCTCGAAACAGAGCAGAAGTCCATCGAGGAAAATATTTTCGACTATTCCGCTCGTATGAAGCCGTTACTCGAGGCAAAGGCGAAAGCGGAGGGCGACAAGCGGATGAAGCAGGAAGTCTACGACAAGGCGAAGAAAGTCTATATGCAGGGGCTTATCGACCAAGACAACAACCTGTGTGCCGAGATTTCCCGCATCGAGAAAGAGAATGAAGAAAATAAGTATCACATTGTCGGATTGCGGAGGGCGAATGATATTGACAAGATGGGCAAAGAGGAACACGAGAAAGAACTGGACAAAGTCCGTGCAAGGATTGAGGAGATAAAATCAAGAAAATATAACGGAGCGAGCATTTGTCCTTTGTGCGGCCATGAACTATCGCAAGAGATGCAGGAGAAGTCAATGAACGACTTCTACGAGGAGAACAAGAAAGAACTTGAATACGTTGTTGCAAGCGGCAAGACACATCTTGAATATATAAAAACCCTCGAAACTGCCATCGGCAAGCGGCAAGAGGAAATCAACTCCATCGTCTTTGAGGATACCGAGCCTCTCAAGCAGAAACTTAACGCCCTCCGCACAAGTGACATCGCTCCCTTTGAACTCACCGAGCAAGGCAAATCTCTCCAAGCGGACATCGACGCCGTTGTCATCCCAGAGGTCAAGATGCCGGAAGACGGAGAACTCAAGCAGCAAGCAGCCGACATCAAGGAGAAACTCAAAGGTCTCTATATGAAGAAAGGTCTGCAAAGCCGCCTCTCGTCGCTCGAAAAAGACATCGATGCACTACGCTCCGAGCAGCGCGAAAAAGGCGCGGAACTCGCAGAATTTGAAAGACGGCGCCAACTCGTCAAAGAGTACAAGCAGGAGCAGATGGAAATCCTCTCGCATAAGGTCAATGACGGTCTGAAATCTTCCTACATCGAGTGTTGGTCGCAGCAGAAGGATGGTACATCCGTTCCTGATATTGTACTGAAAAACAAAGATGGGGTGAATTTCGCAACCGCGAACCAGGCAAGCAGAATATTGACAACTATTGACATACAAAGATTTTTCTGCGAAAAACTCGGTGTGAATCTTCCTACATTCGTGGATGAAAGTTCTACCATAAACCAATCAAATCTACCTAAACTCGATGGGGTTCAATCTTTCTTTTTGTTTTGTTCTGATACAGAATTAAAAATAGAAAGCAAATAACAAAAAGTTTTGTGGATTTAAAAATTTATCGTATCTTTGCATTTGTAATAAAACATCACACAAGTGTATAATCAACTGAAACATAACGGCATTCCGAGTGTGCGCACAATCAGCGATGTTGTGGCTGGGTATGATGTCCCAATTACAGCACTCGGTTGCCGTTCTCTTTTAGTACGATGGAAACACAATCAACAATCGAAAACTTAGAAGGCGAGATTTGGAAACCTGTTTTAGGGTGGGAAGGTTTTTATGAGGTTAGTAATATGGGGCGTGTTAAAAGTCTAAATTATAACCATACTAAAAAAGAACGCCTAATGACGCCACAACTGACAAGTCGTTATTTTCAAGTACCTCTCAAAGCAAATGGAAGAAAAAAGTGTCCTTGTTTGCAAAGAGTGGTATATGAAGCATTTTATGGAAAACTTCCAGAATGGAATGCTAAAATGAAGGGTGATGTTAAGATGGAAATCAATCATAAGGATGAGAACCCATTAAATAATAGGCTTGACAATCTTGAACTAATTTCAGCATTATCGAATGTTAACTATGGTAGTCGTAATAAAAGACTTTCTGAAAATCATATCAACGGAAAGAAATCAAAAAAAGTATATCAATATTCAACAAACGGTAATTTGATTAAAATATGGCCGAGTACAAGAGAATGTCAAAGAAACGGTTTTTGTCTATCGTGCATTACGGCTTGTTGTAGAAACGAGTATAAAGCAAACAAAACTAACGAATACAAAGGATATATTTGGTCATACGAACCACTTAAAATCGAATCAAAGTAACAACCATTAGCCCCGTCGTCACCCATAGTCCTACTTTTCGCATAGGCGGCGGGGCTTTTTACAAAAACAAAAACAAATATGTATATTCCAGATTTTATTCGCAAGGCAAAGTCAGGTGACATCCTTGCAACAAAGTACGGCAACATTTTTATGGTTGCCAGAGTTGAAATAGGAGAGAAAAGTGTTTGTATTTATGACTATTTCGACTGGGACAAGGAAATGGGTCTTCATATGAACGAATGGCTTAATGGATTCTATGGTCCTCGTTATGACGAGAATGAGAACTTTTATATCCCTGCTACGGATGAAGAAAAGACCTTTTTCCTTGACAAAATGAAGGAGTTCGGATATGAACTCCGTGAAATGTATGGGGATATGGTGCCTCAACTCACGGCTGATGGATACAAGAAATTTTACCCCTGCGAAAGCCCAAAAGAGAACGAAGATGGAATATGGGAAACAACAGCAGGAGGACGAAACATTCCATCTTGCTCCGCCGAGAACAACGACAGAATTGAGTTCGTACACAACGCGGAAGGAGGCAAAGAATGAATTACATTATCTCTTTTCAATATCGAGAGCAATATGATTGCTACGCTAATTGTGTACCGAGACAAGAAGCCAAGTGCTTTTCTGATAATACAACATTAAAAGAAATAGCAGAATGGGTTAGAGAAAAAGCAGGGTCATGGAATAACGACGACATTAACCTTTTAACCAACCCTCAAATAATTGGAATAACATTGAAAGGAGGCAAAGAGTGACAAAGACACAATTCGACAAACTCGAAAAGCAACTGCTTGACAGAGGTTACAAAAAGTATAATCAGCATTGGCACCGAGAAGATTACGTTATCGGGAAGCCATTCCACAGAAACGACAACCGATGGGACGAGGATAGGGCAGGTTACCAAGTGCTTCTGAGCATCTATGACTATACTCTACACCCAGAATATTATGACAGGATGCCAAAAGAGGCGCGAGACCATGTTGGTATTGAAATACACACAGATGTATCACGAAATATAGACGAGCGAATGGAATTTACAACATCATGGAGTGACGAAACCACGATTGAAGAGGTCGAACGTCTCGCGGAAAGTTTTTACCAATGGGTGTGCAATGAATACCCAGAACCAAGAAAAG
>Ga0326512_10001602_pt1 | contig 17217 bp, 21 predicted proteins | sample 1_2617_0518_D_FD_203652 | JGI IMG/M metagenome (GOLD analysis project Ga0326512, IMG submission 203652) | Bovine rumen microbial communities from UC Davis, California, United States - 1_2617_0518 | ecosystem: Host-associated > Mammals > Digestive system > Stomach > Rumen | place: USA... | reverse complement strand
ATACTCTGTTTGAGCTTGGAAGCTATATCAGCAACACGCTCACCAAAGCGATGGAGAGCATTCAATGGAACAAGATCTACGAAAAGGCAAGAAACTTCGGGACTGGTCTTGCTTCCTTCCTGAACGGACTTATCAAGCCTGAGCTTTTCAGTGCTCTTGGCGGTACGATTGCAGGGGCAATCAATACCGTACTTAATGCAGGTGATGCATTCCTTGACAGGTTCAACTTCGATAATCTCGGTCGGTCGCTTGCGGCGGGAATCAATAGGTTCTTCAAGGATTTTGATTTCGGACTCGCGGCAAGCGTTTTCTATAAGTCGATTAATGGGCTTGCAGATACGATCATTGCGGCAGGACAGGATATCGAATGGGGGAATATCGGCACCAGAGTTTCGACATTCGTCAGGATGGCTCTTGGCGGTATCGAATGGGAAAAGAAAGTATATGTAGCAGCAGACACGTTCGGCACAGGACTAGCAACATTCCTCAACGGAACGATTAACGAGAAGACATTCTCAGAGGTCGGTTCAGCCATCGCAAAAGCGTTAAACACTGCGCTGCACTTCCTCAACAACTTCGGAGAAACTTTCGATTTTGAGGAATTTGGAGATTCGATTGCGGCTGCTATTAACAGGTTCTTCCTTGATTGGGATGCTGACCTTACAGCAGATACCTTTAATAAACTAGCACTTGGTGCGCTGAAATCCATCGGTAACGCTATCGGCGGCGTAAACTGGATGCAAGTCGGTGCCAAGATTGCCGGAATGCTGTCGAATATTGAGTGGGATGCACTGCTCCAACAGTTTGGAACTGTGGTAATGACAGCAATCAACGGCGCATTGGATTTTGCAGCCGGCTTGTTTGATGGCACACCGATATCAAACGCTATCACTGGATTAAAGACTACGATAAATGACATTGCAGGAGAAATTGATTTTGAATCGCTAAAGAGCGGTTTGGATGGCATTTTCAAAATTGGATCTCAGTTTGTCGCAGGATTTATGGAAGGTTTCACAGGAGCCATGGGTGCCTTGGCTGATATTGGCGTTGGAGTGCTGTCTGGCATAGGCGTAGCTCTCAACCTGATAGCAATGGGATTGAATGCCATCGATCCTGAATGGGCAGAACATCTTGGTATAGCATTAGGTATAGTGGGTGCAGCATTAGTAACCATTAAGGGAGCTGAAAAAGCGGCAGGCGTAATTACCGGTATCAAAACTGCGTTGTTTGGAACAGGAGAAGCAGCTACGGCAGCAGCAACAGCGGCTACCACAACGTCAACGGCAGTCGCAAGTGTAGGAGCCACAGCATCAGGAACGTCAATGACTCTTGGCGGGCTTGTTAAGTCCGTAATGACAAGCAGTGGTGCTCTTATGGGTTCGTTGTTTGCCGGAGCGGTCAAAGCCGGAGAATCTTTACAGATTGCAGGTGAGAAAACGCAGGGATATAATGGCAAACTCACAGAGATGGGCGGCGTTATTGAATCACTCGCCAATAGTGAGTATTTCCTTTCAATATCCGGAGAGCTAACCACACTTAACAATGATCTGGAAAACAGCAATGCTACAGTAGACGAAGCAGCCAAGGCGTTTGCGGATTTCTTCGCAGGAAAGGGTGTGGATCCAAAGGTATTACAGACCGCACTTGGTAGTGTTGCGGGTTCGATGAATTTGACTGGCGAGCAGACACAACTGCTTGACCTTATCATGCAGAACTTTAACACGACGACAAGCACAACAACTGGACAGGTTGATGGTTGGACTACGTCGATTAAAGATGCAGATAAAGCCGCAAAGAATGTTACTGGAATTGGCGATGTAGCTGACGAGTTTGATTCGACAGGCAAAAAGGCTGCGAGTGCTGACGAAAAGACAGGATTATTGTGGTCTGGCATCGGAACATTCGCCGCGGGTGCTCTTGGGCAGTCACTGCTGATGGCAGTCCTTGGTGGAGCGTTCACAACAATGGGCACAAAAGCTGAAGATGCACAGACACCTATTGACAACTTGAAGACGGGAGTGACCAACTTCGTCAAGAAAATCGGAACAGAAGCCACAACTGCAAAGACGAATTCGGAAACACTTGGTACCAACGTGGTGCAGGGTGCTATTAACTCGATGAAGAATCAGGAACAGGGTTGGCTGAATGTGTTGAACAAGACGATGGTTACGGATCCGCAGCTTGAAATCGTCAAAGGATGGGATGAGCATAGCCCGTCTAAGGTTTCTTATGGCTATGGCGAGAACATCATCTACGGAATTCGGAACGCATTAACTGAGAAGGGAAATCTTCTTGTATCTGAGTTAAGTACGATTATCGCCAACATGCAGGCACAAATCACTGGTAAGTTTGGAGCATTCAAACAGGCAGGTACTAATCTGGCACAGAACTTCAAGACAGGTTTTGCTTCAGTGCGTTTTAACGATTTAACAAACGCAATCTGGAAGTCGATTAGCTTTACGACATTGAACAGCAACATGAAGACCGCCGGACAGAATGCGATGAATAAGTTTGCGAGCGGTATGTATAGCACATACGTCAAGACACCGCATCTTAACTTCACAACGGCTGTATACGGCACAGGGACTAACAGAACAATGTCCTGGAACTCTTCGCTGTCGTGGTATGAAAACGGCGGCTTCCCCAATATGGGCGATCTCTTCGTCGCGAACGAGAAAAAACCTGAGTTGGTTGGTCATATCGGAAATAGACCGGCTGTTGTCAACGAAGGACAGATAATTGAAGCAGTTTCGACCGGCGTTGCAAGGGCGGTATCCGTTGTCCTTTCCAACAACAATAATAATGGTGGTGGAAATACGCCGGTAATTGAAGTAACAGTCAAGGCTGATTCTGAGACACTGTACAGAGCGGTTAAGAAGGGCGAGAAAAAGGCTTCCGGACGCTACGGTACAGCAGTCGCGATAGGGTGATAGATATGGCTGTAAAAAAGACACTTATCAAAATAAATGGACAGTATATTCCGAATCCCTCATCCTTGCAATGGGGGATTCAAACTGTCTCAGACAGTAATGCAGGTCGCGACATGAATGGCGAGATGCATGTCAATCTCGTTACGCGGAAAAGAAAACTGGAATTAACCTGGAACGCGGTGGATTTTCAAACCGCATCAGAAGTCCTTCAGGCGGTAAATGCAGAAACATTTACCGTCGAATATCTTGATGCGCTTACCAACCGTACGGAAAAGAAAAAATTTTACGTCGGTGATCGCACTGCTCCAGTATATTCATACGCCGTTGGGCATAGGTGGTACAGCAATATCACGTTCAATTTGATTGAGGTTTAAGTATGCTTGGGTTTTCGCAGAGTTTTCAAGACGGCACATCCAGAGTAACAAGAGCCTGGATAAATCTTACTCTGACAGACGGTAGTTCTCTTGAGTACCACGAAGACAGGGTGATGATGAATGGCATAATTCGTGATTCCAGTACATCAGTGGACGGGCAGTTTACGGTAGGTGCCGCCGTAACAGGTAAGATGACGGTCATCCTTGACAATTCAGATGAGGAATTGTCCGCATATGACTTTCGCGGAGCAACGATGGTGGTCTGGCTTGGTGGAGAGTGTCCAGTGCTCAAGGCAGGGCTTCATCCGGATGCAGATGTGACGGAAGGAACGCAGTTTACAATTACCGGTCTGACATCGGATGAACTTGAACTGTTCACTGTCAATACGCAGCTCGATTTCGGTATCACTGATGGCGAGCACGATTTCGGCAGGACATACATTACTGCCGTGTCAACATCTGGCGGCGTAACGTCCATCACGGTTCATGACGCAATCACTATTACCACTAGCACATTCGTGTCAATCAGTCAGGCAGAAAAGGTCAATGCAGGACGGTATTACATCGATGAGTACACCTATGACGGTTCAAACGTAACACTGGTCGGATACGATGATATGTCTAAGTTTGACATACCGTGCAAAACATCGTCATTTACGTGGGACAACGATCTTATCCCACGGTATGTCATCCAGAGAGCATGTGGTGCAGCAGGTGTCGCTAATTATGATTATGGGTCATATTTACCTACCTATTTTCGTACTGGCGATAACCCTCCAAAGCAGTGGGACACAATGACTCTGCATGATCTGATAGCATATTATGCACAGATTTGCGGATGCTATGCTCATATCGTATATGTTCCAGGGGTAACATCAAATTACCAACTGAAATTAGATTGGTACGACACAAGCCAGCTTACATCTAATCAGTACGATGGCGGCACGTTTAATACAATTACTACTCCGTATTCCGATGGGGCAACCTTGAATGGCGGTTCTTTTAATCCGTGGAATACTGGTGATGTAGCAGATGGTGGAGTTTTCGGTGACAGGGCAGGAGTCCACATCATTCCTTCTCCATATGATTTGTCAGTAGACACTGACGATGTGCAGATCACTGGTGTGTCAGTTGTGCTTGATTCTTCTGACAATATTAACGCAGATGATAGCACTGAAGTATATACTAAAACGATTGGCAATCCTGGATACATTATTCAGATCACAGGAAATCCGTTTATCGAAACAACGGGAAAAGCGGATTCGGTATGTACGTTCTTATACAACAAGATAAATGGTATGCGTTTCCGTCCGCTGTCGGCATCGGTTATTGAGAATCCGTCAATGGAAGCAGGAGATGTGGCGATTGTCACAGGCAGAAATGAGAACACATACAACTGCTTCCTGAGTCGTGTGACCTATTCAGTTAACGCTGCCACACAGGTCAGTTGTGATGCCGAATCATCCATGCAGAATCTGAAGGGCAGATATTCAGGCGCACAGAAGATTCAGGCGATGGTGCAAAGGGTCGCTTCAGAAAGAGCGGTATCCAATGCTGAAACGGCAATGATAGGTGTGTTGACATCGTATGCATCTTCCAGAGGTCTGTATCAGTATACGGAAACTGATCCTTCTGGTGGAACGATATATACATACGGCAATGCTTCCACACTTGCTGCTTCAGACATTCGATGGAGAGTGTCAGCAGGATCTATCATGGTATCTTCAGACTACGGTCAGACATGGAACAGCGCACTCAGCGCAGATGGTTCTGCCGTAATGCAGAGTCTGTACGCAGTCGGTATCAATGCTGATTATATCGAAGCAGGCAACTTAACCCTTGGTGGAACCACGAAGAACGTAGACGGCAACTTTTATCTGAAGGATGCTCAAGGTAATCTTCGTGTCACGATGAATAAGAACGGTATCTTTAATGGCAAGACAAGCATTAACGATACTACTCATACTGGTTTTTATCTGAACAATGATGGTTTGATCATTGGAGATGGTGAGACAGAACGGTACGCAAGGATAACTCCTGACGGCACGGTTTATATTCATGATAATCCGTATTACGCTGGCGAAGGTGAACATGTCGAAGCAGTACCAAGTTTCATTGTCGAAGGGGTAAATGAGAACGATAATCCTGGCAGATTAATACTGTCATCGTCTGGAATTGAGCTTGAAGAAACTGTAAACGGTGTACAAAAAACATTAATATCGATATCCGCAGGTTCCACAGATGGTAATAATGGCACTATTGTCACATTAGGTGATGTGAAATCTCGTCTTGGAACGCTGATCGCAACTTCGCCCAGTGCAAATGGTGAATCCATATATTACATGGCAGTGGAATACACAGGGGCGGAACCGTTTTTGAGAGTGCGGTCTGAATCAGATTTTTATGGAGTCGAGTTTAATGTATCAGACAAAAAACTCAAGACGGACATACGTGACAGCACGGTATCTGCGCTTGATGCAATTAACAAGATCCAACATCGTTCGTTTGATTGGAAGCACAGCCAAACACATGTAGATAATGGATATGTCGCACAGGAGCTGGAAGAAGTAATTCCAGGCACAACGTATGATGTTCCACAGGATGACGGTTCATCAATCAAACAGATAAAACTATTGTCGGTTGTCCCTTACTTATCCAAGGCAATTCAAGAACTCTCAGCCAAGGTCGATGCTCTTGAGGCTCGATTGGCAGAATTGGAGGGCAAATAATGGCTATCCAAATGCGCCGTGGCAATGCGGCAAATTACGATGAAAGTAAAATGCTCCCTGGCGAATTCGGGGTAGCAACAGATGAAAAAGAGTTATATATAGCTTTCGGCACAGGTGATTCCAAGAAGATTCTGACGGAAGACGATGCGGTTCCGAATACTGTTCAGAAAGTGTGGACAGGGAAATGCACGACAAGCAGAAGCACTGCGGTTAAAACTGTAACCCTAGATAACGCAGAAGGGTTTAGCCTGACAGACGGAGTGATTATCGGGATTGGTTTCTCCGATGGAAATACTACCACATCCCCAAAACTGAATGTCAACGGAACTGGCGAGAAAGAAATAAGTTATTCAACAATGGGTACACTTTATTCCCTGTCAGAACCACCGATTTGTCGGTGGGCGCCAGGCGTGATTTTCTTCCGGTATTCCGGTGGCCGGTGGCGCATCAGGTCCGCTGACATGGGACACATCCGATATCTTGTAGAAAACAAAGCGGATCTTTATTCACCACAATTCGCTGGCCAGCCCCAAGCGACAACACCTGCATCAGGCGATGATAGCACACGAATAGCTACAACAGCTTTTGTGCAACAGGAAATTAATGCGATACCGTCACCTGTCAAAAAAATATGGACTGGCGTGTGCAATACTGCCGTATCTACAAAACCGAAAATCGTGACGTTGGACGACGCCGATGGATTCAGTTTAACCGCAGGCGTAACAATTGCGGTTTATTTCGCAAACCGCAACACAACACTATCCACAACACTAAATGTGAATGGAACCGGTGAGAAACCTGTGCTTGGAGCAAAATTCGGTAACAATCAGGCAGCCCTTTCATCGGCATATTCGTCTCAGTGGGGGGTTGGAATTCACTTCTTTACGTATGACGGTACTGGTTGGGTTAAAACATCTGTAGATTATACGCAGTTTAATTATCTTTCAATAGCAATGGCGCCGATTGCGTCACCAACTTTTACAGGAACGCCTAAAGCACCCACAGCAGAAGCAGGAACAAATAACACGCAGATCGCTACCACGGCATTTGTCAATAATGCCATTTCTGCATCTGCAAAATCGTTGACAGCGACCGACCAAGGCTCCGGTGTAGTTGCACTGAGCTTAACATAAGGAGACAAGATATGGCACGAGATATCATTATTGTCAACGCTACACAAGTAGTAACAAGCGAATCTAATCCACAGGGCATCCTGTCAGTAGTCAGTGGATATCCGAAAATTTTTGATTCCGTTAGTTATGGTGGAGATGTCGAAGCTACTATGAAAGCGGCGAAAGCTGATTACTACAATCGGCTTAGTGCCAACTATGCCAATATAAATCCGAACAGAGTTATGACAACCGTTACACTTGAAGAGGCGAACGGACATCAGATCCAGAGAGGTTTTGTTGGGGAGCTTCCTGCTGAAGAAACTGAAAAGGAAGGGGATGCATCATGATAATCACGACAGTAACCACAGACAGTGGTGCGATCCTTTCGCTTGGCAGACAGGGAGAGCATGGAGTCCGTCAGGTGTGGTTCGACTTGAGTTATCTGATTGAGAACTTTGGAGAAGGCACAGCAACACTTGTCCATTAGCGCAATCAGGATCTGGCTCCGTATATCGTCTCTGCGCAGCAGACAGGGAATAATCTGATGTGGACGATCGATGAGACGGACACGGCCTACGAAGGATTCGGCAAGGCCGAAATCAGATGGACGGTTGACGGCACATTAGCGAAGACCGTCATTTATAAAACGAGTGTGCTGAAGTCTCTGACAGGGGATGCAGTGATACCTGATCCGTATGAGTCCTGGTACGACAGGATGATGGAACAGATAGAAGACAATCAGGAATATGCAGAACAGGCTGAACAGTCCGCTCAGCAGGCAACGCAGAGCGCCACAAGCGCGGCAAACAGCGCCGATAGAGCAGAGACGGCCGCGGAGTCAATCGAAGAGGCGTCTATCACATTAACTGCTTCCGATGCAGGAAGTGGAATTGTAACTATTAACGCCAGTCTCAATAGGGGGTGATCCTAAAAATGGCACAAATAGAAACTAGTACACTAAGGGTCGGAAGCAATGATTTGATCCTGCAAGACGCACAGGCACGGCAGGACATATCAAAAATCGCGCCACAGGTCGAAGCGTCTTTTGCAACCGATACGGCAAGCGGAGCAATTGCGTCATTCCCAGATGGAGCGGATAACGTGCCTGTGAAGAGTCTGACCGTTGACATAGAGCCAGTGCAGGACTTGCATGGGTATGATAGTCCGTGGCCTGCGGGTGGTGGGAAGAATCTGCTTCCGCTTGAGGTAAGTGCAATTAAAGCGGCAAATGCAGGGGCATGGAGCGGAAACAGTTTAACGTCTAACGGTGTTACACGGACAATTCAAACGGATAGTGCAGGAAATGTCGTTGGTATTGCATTAAATGGAACAGCGACTGCACAAGTGGCATTAGTAATTTGCCAGAATGTTAGTGTATCATCATCAGAATCACTTAAAGCCAACGGTGCAGGAACGGGTGCATCAAATACAACACATTTTTTAAACCTTGTATTTTCGGACGGAACGAACGAAAATGTTACTTCTGAAACCACCATCACAGGAAAAACAGTAACAAGGGCATTAATCTATGTTCGTAATGGGCAGAATGTCAACGGGATTGTATACAAACCCATGATTCGTCTGTCATCCGTATCGGACGCAACCTTCGCCCCATACTCCAACATCTGCCCCATCTCTGGACACACATCTGCGGTGGTGACGAGGACAGGGAAGAACATTTTACCGATGACGGTAAGCGAGATTAAGGCAAAAAACGCAGGGTATTGGAGTGGAAACAGTTTAACCAGTAGCGGCATTACATGGACAATCCAGACGGATAGTGACGGTAATGTAATTGGCATCAGTATAAGCGGAACAGCAAGTGCACAGACCACACTTGCGCTGTTTACAAACGGTTATGTTCCATGTGATTCTGTAAGAATAAACGGCATCGGTAATGGTGCATCTAATACAACACATTTCTTGAATTTTAATTTTTCGGATGGAACAAACCAGAATATTATATCTGATACGACCATCACTGGAAAAACAGCAATAGATGCGTATATTTTTATCCGCAACGGACAGCGCATAGACGTTGAATACAAACCGATGATCTGTTCCACATCCATTGCGGACCCGACCTTCGCACCCTATCAGGGGCAAACCGTCACCATCGACCTTGGCGGCACACGGTACGGCGGAACACTGGATGTCGGCACAGGCATGCTGACGGTGGATAGGCGTTTCGTTACGCTAACAGCGAATAATGTAGTGGCTATTAGTGGTGGAAACAAACGCATCATCACTAATCTTTCCGACGCAAAGAAAACACCTGATACAGCGGTTGCGGAAGATCTTATTAGTAATATGTTTGCGGCAAAAACATCCATGCAGACATACGGTGGCGTTTGCGGTGTAGCAATTAACAGTGATGGTAATATTAATGTGTCTCTCGGATATGATGTGACGATGGATACCGCCAAACAATATTTAACCGACAATGTAGTACAGTTAGTGTATCCGCTCGAAATACCGTTCACCGTCCAGTTGACAGCGAACGAGATAACGACCCTTCTTGGTCAGAATAACATCTGGAACGATTGCGGAGATACTGAGGTCGAATATCGAGCGGACACAAAACTGTATATCGAGAAGCTGACCGCACCGACAGAGGATGACATGATTGCCGACCATGCCATATCAGCCAATACGTTCTTCATGGTTGGAAACCAGTTATTCCGTGCGACAACCGCTATAGCTTCAGGGGCAACTATCACGGTAGGGACTAATGCAACAAAACTGTCACTTTCAGACGCACTCAATGCACTTGCATAATGGAGGTAAAAATCTATGAAATACGCAATTATTAAGGTAATTAATGGCAACTATTCAATTCATTCTGAAGGAATTACTGATCTGGCAAACGCTAAGACCCAATTCCACGGCTTATGCCAGACGCTGTGGAATGCGCCCGATGTTATCACCGCATATGCGATGATTGCGGATGAACAGCTTGACGCTGTGGAGGGGTACAAGGAATATATCCACCACGAGCCAGTTGCAGAAGAACCTGTCGAAGGCGAATAAAGGGTGCTTGTTTTGCAATGACAAATCCTTTATAATGTAATTACAGAAAGGAGCGATTGCGTTATGAAGGACAAGTTATTGCAGATACGGTGCGACTCAGATTTCTTTTCTAAAATCGAGTATCTGCGGAAAATCAACGGCTTCCGAACAATAGCGGAAACCGTGCGGAAGATTGTAGAGAAAGAGTATAGAAAGGAGACACAGGATGAATGATTTAATCAGTAGACAGGCGGCGGTTGAAGTAGCGATGCAGTATTGCCCAGATGATGATGGGTCTTGTTCTAAGGCAGATAGAGATATTAGAGAATTACTCGATGATTTGGAAAACTTGCCACCCTCACCGACCGTCACCGCAGACACCGACACAATCAGCAGACAGGATGCCATTGAACACTTGAAAAAGCGTCTGTATGAATCCGCACTTAATAATGAAGGTGTTGTAAGCGAAACTATGGAAGAGATCGCAGACAATCGCATACAGATATGGATGGATGAATTGCCACCATCACCGCATAGACCGTAAAGGGTGCTTTACGGTAACTAAGAAACCAAAGCCGAGGTTGTAGCGTTCGGGGCAATACCTTGGATGCAGTTAGTAGGCATCTTTAAGCGACATAGTTCAAGTTCTTGACTATTTCTGAACTAATATAGACTTAGTTCAAGTTTTGGACTATTTTTGGACTAACTTGGACAAAGTACCCACTTTCTGAAGGGTATTTCGGTCATGTTTAGATACTAAATAAGTTCAACACACTTGGGGCATCTCGAAAGAGGTGCTCTTTTTTATATAAGAAAGAGAGGTGTTCAAAATGGAGAACATAACCACAGAAATTACATTCACACATCGGTATTGGGTGCTCCTGCTGCCATTGGTTCTAATGACTGCTGACATCGTCACGGGATGGATCCAAGCGACGATCAACAACGTCTGGGACTCGACCAAGATGAGGACGGGCCTGTTCCGGAAGTCGGGAGAGATGCTGGTCATCGTCGTGGCTTATGTGATTTCAGTCGCCATTGCGCTCCCGGTTGATGTTCCCGCATGGATCGCAATCTATATCAGCATCATGGAGATCATTAGTGTTTGCGAGAACCTCGATCAGGCAGGCATCCCCATGCCGGTATGGATCACTCGCAAGCTGAAGAAGGTCGCAGAAGATCTGTCCAATGGTGACGACGAAGAAGATCCCGATGCTAAGTATTGGGATGATGACGATGAAGTAGTCAAAGAGTGATCGGGAGGACTTGCCCATGACAACAAATGAAAAGTTTTTGGACGCACTCAACTACATGAATAAGGTCATGAAAGCTGACAACGCTGCCGGACACCAGTGGCGTTATTGCAATACCAAAAGCAAGAAGGGGAAGGATTTTCCGTCGGCACGTAAACAGGGCAAGTATCTTATCAATTGTGTTGATGGCGTAACCTGGGCAGCACGATTAGCCGGCATTCCACCGTCTGCGCTTAACTGGTATGGTGCCAAAGGCGGCGAGATCGCATGGTGCAGTAAGGATGCAAGAGCCAAAGCGAAGAAATACTTCGATTTGATTAAGGTCGGAAACAAGACGGTTACATGGCTTCTCAATAACGGTCAACTCTGCGAGGGCGACATTTTGACCTACGTCAGCATGAATCACACAAACGCGTATATCGGCGGCAAAAAATCATTCGATTCTGGACATGCCTACACTGACGGAAACGGAGAGATGGCTCCTTTCCACAAGTGGATTGGTTCGCTATCGTGCAAAAGTCATAAGGTCGGCTATATCATCCGGATAAAGGATCGTCCGCATTATCGTGTTCAAGCCGGTGCCTACTACAACACTGCAGAACTGGATAAACAGGTCAAGGCACTTGAGAAGTTAGGATACAAGGTCGTGCTCCACCAGGAAGATGGCATGGTCAAGGTGCAGACCGGATATTTCAGTGGCAGAGAGAACGCCGAGAAACAGGTCGCCGCGCTTAAGGCTAAAGGCATATCAGCTTTTGTGCGAAAGGAATAGTTATGAAAATTTGCACATCAGAACAGGAATTCATTAACGCCGTCGCTCCCTACGCGCAGAAGGTCTGCATGAGATATGGATTTTACCTTCCATCCGTCCTGATAGCACAGGCATGTAAAGAAAATGGATACGGCATTAGATCCTATTGGGATAATCCAGGCGTCGAAGCACTTGTTACCTATAACAATATGGTAGGTATAAAAAGAGATTTGCTCAACAAGTCGTGGGTGGATATCGGCTTGTCAGTATGGAACGGCAAATACATCAATAAGAAAACGCCGGAAGTGTATGGTGGCATTCCGGTCACGATCTACGACGACTTCCGTATCTATGACGACGTAGAACAGTCATTCGCAGATTATCTGTGCTTCATGAGATGGGGCGGTTACTCTGTCGGTAATCCCAAATACTACAACAAAATAAAAGACCTTACGGATCCTGCAGCACTCATCAAGCAGGTTCATGCACTTGGATATGCGACCGGCACCACATACAGCTCCGGAATCATCAAAATCATTCAGAAGCATGGGCTGACAAAGTATGATGACCTGTCAGGGGTAGAGCCATCAGGTTACTATCCGGCAGCGGCAGAAGAGAAGGGAAGTGATTCAAAAGTGGCATATACAAACAGTGGTCTGGTTGAGTATGTTAAGCTCAGCCCGAATAATTCCGGAACTCGGACAATGAAGATAGACAGGATCACGCCACATTGCGTGGTTGGGCAGTTGTCCGTAGAAACCATGGGTGGCATGTTTGCAAAGGCTTCCTATCAGGCGTCTAGCAACTATGGAATCGGATCCGACGGAAGAGTAGGTATGTTCGTGCCGGAATCACAGAGATCGTGGTGCTCTAGCTCTTCAGCCAATGATCAGAGAGCCGTCACTATAGAGTGTGCATCAGATAAAACTCATCCGTATGCATTCAATGATACAGTGTACAAGAAACTGATCAAACTGTGCATAGATATCTGCAAGCGGAATGGCAAGAAGAAACTGCTCTGGTTAGCAAACAAGGAAAAGACCTTGGGATATAAGCCGGCATCGGATGAGATGATCCTGACTGTCCATAGATGGTTCGCCAACAAAGCCTGCCCTGGAGACTGGATGTATGCCAGAATGGGAGACTTGGCGAAGCAGGTAACTGCAGCCCTTGGTGGATCTAATGAGCCGGCAGGAAAAGACACCGTACCGGAGACGGGCAAGATATACCGCGTGCAGGTTGGTGCCTACAGTAATGTAGCAAACGCCGAAAAGGTGCTCCGACAGGTATCGTCATCCGGATTTGATGCTTTTATCACGGAGAAGCAGGATGGCTATTACCGTGTTCAGGTAGGTGCCTACACCAAGTATTCCAATGCGGTAGCTAAGAGGAATGCAGTCATCAATGCCGGCTTTAATGCCATCATCAAGACGTACAATATTTAATATAGAAGAAACACGTATTTTAAGGGCGGGAGAGCGATTTTCTGCCCTTTTTTATTTTTGCCCACTAACTGCCCACTAAGGACATAGTAAAGCCCCGAAAACCTTGAATTTACAAGGAAAATCGGGGCTTAGTCACTGCCGGTGGTGGGCTGTCGCGACTACCACCATATAACCGCATGTGGCCGTATTTACGGCATTTCTCAAATTCAATTACCCACATGTGGCACCACTAAACAGCGTTTGTTTGCCCACTAATTGCCCACCAGTATGGACACCTTTTTGATGGCTTCCTGATCCTTTTTTCGCTGTTTTTCCGTAATGTGATAGTAGATATCCCGCGTCAGACGACTATCGTGGTGACCGATACGCCTACTGATTATATCAATCGAAACACCGGATTCTGCGAAAAGTGATACCATGGTATGCCGCATGGTATGACTGCTTATCCTTCGACCTAGTATACGTTCGGAATTTTCTCTCAGATACTTCTCATAAACGTCATAACTGATATGCCGCCCTTTGTCATCACAGAAGAGTAGATTGGACTGATATCCTCGTTCCAGAGCTTTGCGCTTTGCAGCAGTCAGCAGTTTTCTGCAAAGTCTATACAGCTCATCCTGCATATACACATCTCTGATAGAATCGTGCGTCTTCGGAGACGTTACCGTCTTGGTGGTACGATCAAATGTCTTGGTTACATGGATGAGACGTTGCTTTAAATCCACATCTTCGTATTCCAAAGCAATCGCTTCACCTACTCTTAGTCCTGACAATACTAAAACGCGACTTAAGTTTTGCCATTCTTTTTTCTTCATGCCGGCAAGAAGTTTTTTCAAGTCGCCGCTCTCCAGATACTTATCCTCTACCTTCTGACGTTCTGTCTTGTCAGGAAACGCCTTGAGTTTAGATGCTATCTCCGGACATAAGTCGTTTTCATATCCCCATCGGAGCATAGCCTTCAGACGCGTCAAATAGCTGTTTAAAGTCACATTGGGCTTGCCGGTATTCAACAATGCCTTAATGATGATTCCGGCTGTCAGACGGTCACACAGCGTGTCTGAGCCTATTGTCTTGATTGCCACGTCCAGTACGATCTTATTTCTATGTGTGGTGGATTCCTTGTAGAGTTTCTTCTGGTAATTAAGATAGACAGTCTCTAGTTCTTTCAGAGTTATAGAAGTGTGTTTTTCTTCTCTGCCGGCTTCAATCTTTGCCTGCAGGATCTGCTTGGCTTTATTACGGGATTGCGCTGTATCCTTTTCCATCATGACGGATACACGCTTTTGTTTGCCAGTCAGATAATCTGTATATCGCTCGACAGCCAGATATTTACCATTTCTTTTCTCAACCCACATATCATCCGCTCCTATGTGCTTCCGATTCAATCACTTGGACACCGTAGGTTTCAACTCGCTCAAAATCATGTCGTTTGATGTGACGGATAGCGTGCCAGAATGCTGCAGTCTGCTCTTCTTGCGTCAAGTCGCCATTAATCAGGACGGTGTAGGTACCGTCAGTGTTTGTGCACACCATTTCTTTTGTGCCATTCGGCATATTCCCATTCAGATAAACAAAGATGTCGTCAAGCAGGATCATCCACATCTAACCTCTCAGATTTACGCTTGAGAGCCAGTGCCATCCCGTATAGAGCCTGAAGGTCTTCCGGATCCATGTCTCGTTGGACGTCAAACAAGGCTCTTAATTCAGGATTGGTCGCCATCTCATAAGCTGCTTTTGCGGTTTCGGGATCAGTGTAATAATCTTGCTGTTGTAATTCTTCATCAGCTTCGGTGTTCCCAAGCACTTGATTGATATCAATTCCTAAATATCCTGCTATCATCTTTGCTCTGTCATAAGGGATTTTGTGAAGTTTCTTAGGATTAAAGTATCCATTAGAAAAACCAAGATCTCGCTCTAACTGAGCAATCGATATGCGTCTCTTTTTACATTCTTCTCTTACATATTCAACGCCCGTCATCATAATTCGTCACCAAATAGAAAAATTCCTAAAAATAGTTGTTGACACATTAGAAATACTCCTATATAATGACCTTGGTTTTAGGAAATTTCCTAATCAACAAAGACAAAAATAGGATGCAGCCTAATATGAGAAAGGGACAATTCTTATATTAGAACAATTTCTAAATCATGTCAATGTTCGTCGGGAGATTTCCTACTTTATAAAGAAAGGGGGAAGCTCATTGATTTACGACAAAATTGTCAGTTACTGCGAAGAAAAAGGCATGTCCATCATGGCGTTTGAGAAGATGTGCGATCTCAGCAACGGGACTGTCGGAAAGTGGAAGGACGAAAAACTGAATCCATCGCTTGAATCTATCAGGAAGATAGTCAAAGCGACAGAGATTCCATTTGAGGAATTGACAAGATGATACCAACAAGACGACGCAGGCAGCAGGTAATGCAGGAATTCGGTTTCTGCGAAAACTTTATGAATAGCATCGTCAAAGGTCTGCAGATGCATCCGGAACGATACCCAAACGCGGTAATCAGATCCGGAAGACTCAGTTTTATCGACTTAGAGATGATGTTTGATTGGATTAAGTATCGTAACGCTCTGGATGTTGGAGCTTCGGTACCGCCGTTCAGGAGAGAGGAATACCAACGATGACTACGAAATGGGTAGATACCAAATTCGGATTCCACCGAAAAGTCCGCACTTGGTCATACGTGATCATTCTGACCGAGAAGGGCGGCAGTGATGTGAAGCATGTAACGCTTCACGATCAGACCGGCATGGACGAAGCCAGACGGACGGCACTTGAAGACAATCCGGGGTACAGATTCAAGGCGATTGTGCCTTTGACGGAAAGGGACTTTGAACCATAAGGGGGATATGGGGAATGGTTAATAAGGGAAGAGCAGCGGGAGTGACAGTGCTTTTCTTCGCACTGGTAAGACCGGACAGCGTTCCGGAGATGTGGATCATATCGATACTCAGCATCCTGATGTACGAAGCGATCCTGATGGGGCTGAATACATGGGCGGCACTGAAAGCAGAGAAAAAACAGAAGAAACAGGAGATAGAGACGTACTACCACAACAAGGCAAATGGAAAGCGGTGGAGAGACGCAACTATAGCCTGGGAAATGAAAGAGGTAGGTAGATGAAGTTACCAGTAATTTTGCTTGCCGCAACACTGGCAGGCGCAGGAACAGTCGAGACTGAGGTCGAGACGGAAACAGAAATGAGCCGAGAAATCGATTCGGATCTGTTCGACCTAGCTCATTTGATGATGGGCGAAGCGGGATACACAGACAGCAAGGAAAGACGAATGACAGGTTCGGTGCTACTCAACAGGGTTGATTCCGAAAAGTTTCCCAACACTATAGGCGAGTGCCTATATCAGCCAGGTCAGTACACAACGGTCGGAGATGGTGGAGCGTTCTGGTTGGAGCCGACCGAAGAGTGTTGGAAGGATGCGGAAGAACTGCTGAAGCAGTGGTACGAGACAGGGGATACGGACTTACCGGAGAATGTGCTGTATCAGAGTCGCAGAAAGTTAGGGTGTGGCACATATATCGAATCTGATTGGGGACAATATTTTTGCTACGGATAAGAAAAGGAGAAGAAAACATGGAAAACAAAACAGTAAA
>Ga0326512_10001601_pt1 | contig 17219 bp, 12 predicted proteins | sample 1_2617_0518_D_FD_203652 | JGI IMG/M metagenome (GOLD analysis project Ga0326512, IMG submission 203652) | Bovine rumen microbial communities from UC Davis, California, United States - 1_2617_0518 | ecosystem: Host-associated > Mammals > Digestive system > Stomach > Rumen | place: USA... | reverse complement strand
TTGATATTATCTCTGCACAAGGTAAAGAACTTTACAACAACGCAAAGAGAATCATCGACGAACATATCCAAGACACTCTTGAATCAGATACTAATGTACCTGTAATGTATGCAGGAACTGCAACTGCAAGAGATGAATTGACTGCTAGTGATGTTATGACACTTGATCTCGTAACAAAAGGAGTAACTTTCTTGACTGTACAAGGAGTAACTAACGAAAAATTTAAAGTAATCATGCACCCTTCTGTATTTAGAGATTTCTGTAAATCTGGAAGTACTAATGATTGGCTTAATAGAGTTATTTACGATAACTATCAAGGAATCAAAGAAGGATATGTAATGTCAATTGAAAACTTTGAAATCTATCTATCTTCTAACGTTAAAACTGTAGAAGTTACACCTTCTGGAGGTACTGCTTTCAAGATGTATCCAACTTATGTTTTAAGAAGAGGAGCATATGGAACTTCAAGTCTTTCTTCATTACAGACTTACTTCAAACCATACGGAAGTGCAGGAACTGCTGATCCATTGAATCAAATTGCAACAATCGGATGGAAAGCATATTTCGGATGTGCATTATTGAATCCTTTTTTCTTAGTAAGATTGGAAACAAGAAGTACAACTGACTTCGCATGGCAAGAAACTTTAGACTAGTTTAAAGTTTTATAGGAGGGGAAGGGGAACTTTCCTCTCTCATTAAAATTTTACATCATAAAGATTAAAAATGTTAGTAAGAGATAGATTAGAAAAATGGAGAAAATGAGAATTAAGAGGAGCAAGTCAAACGAATGATGATGTTCTTCTTATTCGATACAATGAGGGGTTGCATGAATTCCAAAAAGCATTATTGGAATATGTAGCAAACAAACTTCATATTACAACGATTTACACGGATCTAAGACAAGGAGTTGATAATTATAGTCTCCCATTTTGAGAGAGTAATATCAACGATTTTTATAGTATCACCCAATTAAGAGTAGCATATAAAGAGAATAAATACAGAGTAGCAACTCAAATTGAGAATACTGACTATAACATCAAACCAAACGGAAGACAAAAGGGACAACCTTATATTAAAAGGAGAATTACTTGTTTTACTCCTAAATATTCCTTTGTGTGACATGATAAAATCAGGATCTTTCCAACACCAAAAGAAGATGTAACCAACGGATTATGTCTGACTTTTAACTATTTTTTAAATGATGTAGTACTTACTACAAATGAAGATGATCTAAAACTCCCACGATATTTCCTTGATGTGATCGATAAGTATTTATCTTATAAACTCATAAAGGCAGAAAATATTGAACTAGCAGGACAATATTATTCAGAATTTAAAGAGACACTTCATAACAATATTTATGGACTTTATAGAGATCAAAGACCTATCGAGGAAGAAAGAGCTGATTTATCTTATTTCTATTGCTGATAATGACTGAAAGATACACTAAAGATATTATAAGTAACGTTTCATGGAGGGATGGACTCTCACAAGATCCTTATTTCTGACTAGAGAATAGTTTTCAATATTCAGAGAATCTCAATGTGGATGATGAACGACATGGAATAAAACTCTCTCAAAAGGTACTAACTGCGAGTAATGTATGTAAAGATTGTCAATTGATAAGTGCGTGAGATCATGTCTTCGCTATTCCTATGAAATGAGGGGGAAATGTAAAATACTTTAATAAAGACAGTTGGAGCAGTCCCTCAAGTACTAGTTGGAGTATCTCAAGCAGTACCATTAAAACCGTAAGAAGTACTATTTTTCAGGATTATCTCCGATGTGGGCTTAATTTCCAAAGTACTCAGGGGATGACTTGAGGACTCCGAAGATGAAGAGTTACAGGAGCAGGAGGAAGGGACGTCTATGTTCCACAAGATCATCCTGAATATACTGATGAAAGTATTTCAACGTATGATGAACACTACTGACCTTCTCATCAAATGCCATGAAACATTACAAGTATTCTCAATTATAACAATACAAGGCTTGTAGTGGGAGCAGGAAGGGAACTTCGAGTATTCTATCCTGAATTGGAAGATCCTCAACACTGAATGGGAGCAACAGGATGGAAAAAAGTACAAGTTTTTGAGGCTTGAAGTAACATTATCGCTTTAACTTGTGACTTCCAGTTCTTAAAAGTACGAGTACAGGATGAAGGACGAAACACTAAGATGTTCTACTATCAAGGAAACAACGACTTGAGAAATACGTTTGTATATAACCTTGTAGATCTTACGAATACTAAAGTTCTCAATGTTTACCCTATCAACTGAATTGATTATTTTACCGCAAGTTTAGATGGTACGGATGGATATGTAACCTTTAATAAAGTAGTAGGAACAACCATTATCCAATTATTCAGACAAAGAGCAGGACTCTCTCCTTATGATCCAGCAACAAAAGGATGATATTTTGTCTGACCGACTGCTTTAGATAGTTCTTATCTAGATGGAGCGTTTTATGTAGCGGATTATTATGGAGTCTTTAAGTTCTTATTCGATCCTCAAGGAATCGATAAAGGGTACTTAAAGTGGAAATTTAGAAGTAGCAACACACCAAACACGCAACCAATAGGACTCGCAATCTGTCAGAACTTCTTGTATGTCTCTGACCGAGAAGGGCTCAAAAAAATGAGGCTTTATGATACAGGAGTGGATGGATACCAAAACAGAGGAATCTTAATCTCAAGAGAACTTGAAGGGAATACATGAGGATGTTTTGCAAAAATGCTTGATGAAATAAGATGTCATTTCGAGTTTAACAACCTAACAAGTAGTAATCCTTGAAGTATAGAAGTTTATGTTTCTCCAAATAATACACGAGAGCTTTATGATCCTGAAGTAGATGATAGTGGACGGTATAAAGTCATGGAAATTGATGGAGAAAGCAAGAATACAAGATTTGAACAAGTAAACGCTTTAAATTGCTTTAATGATTGAAAACCAGCATTTGAATTTGACCGAGAGACTATCACTTACTGTATCATTATTAAGAGAGGAACAAACAGTGCAGAATGGACACCAACCGTTAGAGAAATGAGGCTTACTTATCATACAAAATGAAAAACCAACAATATTTATGATATTAACTAATAAAGAATGCAGTACGATATACCAAGCGAGGACAAACTCCATCCTGATATCCATTATAACTATGATATTGTAACGAAACAACGACCGATAGAAAATGTGGATACTCCAAGAGAGATTACAGGACAATTTATCTCATTGAGGGACACGTTTATTGATAGTGATAAGAAATATCCATGAAAGAGGGGAGCAACGTTAATCGTGGGAGATACTGAAAGAAGTGTAGAAATCAAATATAAGAACAGATTTAAAGTATCATTTGAACCACCAAACACACAATCTCCATGAACAATCTCTATTGATGAGGAATGACCGTATGTAGAGTCAGACAATACCTACTGACAATTGGGAGCGATCATAAAGGAAGATGGAAGATATAGAGTAGTTTTAAAAACACAGGTACTAACTCAACCGAACACAAAACAAGTCTACGCTTACTGTGATTATTATCCTATCAATGATGATGGGACATATCCTAGTCAATGAATCCCTATTGCAGTATATGACGTTATTGGAGAATTTTCAAAACAATATACTGGTAGTATCAGTTGAACGTGTCACTGAGAAGGTGGATGATATGTAAGTGGAAGTTGTAGCGTGACTGTATCATTTAAATTATGAGACATCATCCAAAGTATTACAACCTTCTGATACAATGAAAGGGACTGTAGAAGATGAGACAAAATGTGTTTTAAGGCAGTAGATGAAAACAATAATCCTTTAACACTTCAACCTTATTCTAACTTCTTTTCAATAGAATATTTAGATTTTAACAAAGATAAAGATGAATAACAAGGTAAATCCACAAGAAAAATCTTTATGATTTAATCCTAATAACAACTTGCAAAATACTGCATTAAATACCTTTAAAACAACAACAAAACAGACTCAACCTGTACAAAAACAACAGGTACAAGTAAATCCTACTAATCAGGCTTTAGGATTTAATCCTAGTAACACGTTACAAAATACAGCATTGAATAAGTTTAATAAACCAACTTCTCAAGGGACTGTAGAACAACCTGCACCACAAGGAAATCAAGTACAACAAAAAAGTACTCCTGATTATTGAAGTCAACAAAGCACTCATCTTTCTTATATCAATGAACTTCAAAACCAAGTAAAGACCTTAAAAGAAGAAAATAATAATCTTAATCTTCTCTGTAAACCTGATGGAACTCCACTTCCTATTGAGGAGCAACCTCCACAAGTACAGGAACAAATAAAGAACACTAAAAAGACTATCAAAAATCTTACTAAACCTGAACCACAACCACAGGAAGAAATTAATCATGATGATGAGTTCGCACAAAATCCTCAAGAGGAAATCAATCATGATGATGAATTTGCAAAAAATCCTGAACAACCACAGGAACAAGCACAAGAGGAAGAGAGAGAAAATCCTGAAATGAACTTATGAGAGAATAAAGAAGGACTTATCTATGGAAGAGCAAGTGGAGAGGCACAGCAAACGATCCACACGAATGCGAATGAATATAATCCTGAAATAGCAATCAATCAAGAAAGACAAGTGAGTTATCAAAACTTACAAGGGATGAGTTCTTACAATATCGCCGTATCAATGGCAAATGGATATACTCCATTTGGAGATCAAGCAATGAGGGATTTACAACAATATGATCCTCAGAAATACCAAGAAATCCAAGATGAATTGAAAAAAATCCAAGTAGGAGAGCAAATAAATCAAATAGCAAGTGGAGGAAAGATCGATATTACAAGTCAGACAAGAGCAATGACTGACACGATCAATAACAGTATCGATGATTGGGCTAAAAATAATTCCGATAGTCAGAGTTATGATGGGACTCTTAATCTTCTTACAAGTAAACTTGCAAGTAGTCAGACAGCACAAAGCGCAACTCAAGAGATGTTGAATATCAATAAAGATATCGCAGAGATTCAAACTCAAATGAACAACCTTCCTAAAGAGGCACAAAAGGCTTTTAAAGGAGATGTCCCACAATATCTTGTAGATGCTTATATAAGCAACAAATCTCAGGAATTACAGACAAAACTCAATACTTTACAGACAAGATATGCGGGATTGTCAGACATGTATAAAGCAGAACTTTCTCAAAAACAATTTGAGGCAGAAATGGAGATGAAACAGCAACAAATGGCAATTCAACAAAATCAACGAGCATTGGAGCAAGAATTCAAGATGTCACAGCAGAATTGGGAGAATAACTTTAAAATGTGACAGTTTAACTGGCAAGTTGGACAACAAAATCGAGAAAATTCTTATAAAACAAATCAATTCAATCGACAAGTAGGACAGCAAGACCGAGAAAATCAATATAAACTCAAACAATACGATCTTGATGTTAGTCAATTAAAACTTTCTAGCATGAAAACAGATAGTAATGGTAGAGTTTTCCAAATTAATTCTGATGGTACTTACACTTATCTAAGTGATAACACGGCAAAAATGATTATGGATTCACAAATCGATACAGGATTACAAACTCTTATGAAAAAATGTCCTCAAGGAGCAACAGGATGGCAATGTGAAGCAGTAACAGACGAATTTAACAGATCTACTTACTGACAAGAGATGTTACCAAGAGATAAAGACTGAAATCCAAGTAAAGAAATGGGAAGAAGTTATACAACAGCAGAGGAGAAGAAATCCTATGTTAATACTCCTTACCTTGTAAAAGGAGCAACTGCAGTATTTAACTATAAGAAAAGTGATGGAGTGTCTGATGATGCAGTAAAATATGGACATACAGCTTTAATCGTTGGAATCGATGAACAAAATGGTACAGTTACTTATCTTGATGGGAATAGAAAAGGGGATGGAGTTGTAAGATATAACACTATGAAAATACAAGACTTTTATAATAAAGTAGGACTCCAAGGATTCCGATACCCTCCATACGATAAAAAACTCGATACCATCCAAACAAACGATATCATCGCACAAAACACTGTATCATGATTTGATGAATCTCTTACTTCACTTTACGGTAAAGTAAATGGAGGTAAAAGCTTAACTTCTGAAGAATGGAAAACGGTGGATCAGATTGGTGTTTCAAGAGCAGACTTTATGAAACAAGCAACGAACTATAAGAATTATCAAAAAGAACAAATGACTCCACAGGCAGAGAGTCTTGTCCAAACACTTCAAGAAGTAAAAGATTGAATGGGAAGATTTGATTCTTTAACTGCAAGTCGAGGAAAACATTGATTGTGGGGTACAGAATGAGCTTACTATAGAGCACTTATTGAAAAGGCGAATGCACAAAACATCCTCCAAAACTTTCTTGATCTAAAATCGCAAGGAGCGACTTTTGGAACATTAACAGACAGTGAATGGAAAATTATTGGAGATAGTGCATCAATTCTATGAAATTTCAATATGCCATATGATAGATACATGCAAGCTGTAGAGGATACAATAAGAGTCCTTCAAAAATGAATTGATACTTCTAAAACATCAAACTCATCAAGTAAAAATGAAAGAGTAAACCCACGAGCATAACTTTATCTTATAAATCAAAAATAAATGGTAAATATTCTAAATCTCAATGGAGAAGACGAAAAACAAAGTTCTCTCCCTACTTCTACTTTTCAAGATACAGATGTTTTTAAAAGTCAGAGTTCTACTCTTTCTCCTACTAGCACAACAGATCAACAAAAATTCTTAGATTGACTTGATGATTCTCAATATAACAAGATGGTAAGTTATCATAAACAAGGATATTCTTTCGATCAGGCTAAAGATATGCTTACCTCTAACAAACAAGAACAACAGAATTATTTGAATAATCTTTCTGATGAACAGTACGGTCAGATGATGAGTTATTACAATCAATGATATAGTTTTGAAGAAGCACAAAATAAATTACAAGGAATAGGACAAAATACGATCCAACAATCAAACGGATGAGGAATAAGAGGACAGATCAATCAAGCATCAAAAAGTGATACTCTTTTATGAGAAATCGCTGATAATGTAACAGAGGGATTTAACATGGTAGGAAATACTTTTGAACGACTTGATGAAAAGGCACAAGAGCTATTACCAAATCAATCTGTAAACGAAAGACAAAAAGAGCTTCAAAAAAAAGTAGATTCTCTTTCCCAAGATCAAAAAGCACAATATCAAAAAGAATGGAATGATTTATGAGATTCTGTAAAAGAATATTATGGAAACTTGAATAATTATATGAAAGCACAAGAACAAGGTTTTGTGGATAGTCTTTTGGATACATGGAAAGAAACAGATGATGGATTCAATATCAAAAACGTCATCCTAAACACTCCCTCTTCATTGCTTAAAACAGCAACAGCTATTGCAAGAGGAGTTACTAATCCTTATGATACTGTCTCATGAATTAAAGAATTATGAGTTGACTTGTGGGATAATGGATGGGATTCTATCCTTGCACAAGAATACGGATCTTTAGAATGATGGACAAATGCTTTACAAAACGATCCTGTAGGAAGATTAAGCGATCTTTTAGGAGCAGGAGGACTTGCAACAGCAGGAGCAAAGGCTTGAATCAAAGGAGCTATCAAAATGTGAGTAAAGGATAGTGCAAAACTTACAAAAACAGCAGAGAATCTCTGATCACTAGCAGGTAAACTTGATAATCTTTCTGATCTAGGAATCACTAATAGCTATAATAAAATCCTCGATAAAGGGCTTGAATATGCTTGAAAAAGTGGAAGTAAACTTGTAAGAGGAGCATGAAAGGCGGTAGAACTTTCTCAAAGACCTTTAAGAGCTATCGGAAAATCTATCTTTAAAGATGGTAGCAAATTGAATCAAGGAAATCAAAATATTGAAGTTACACCATGAGCAACGGAAGTGGCAAATAAAGTAAAAGAAGGATTTTTCACAAAAGTAAAAAACAACTTCTCTTCATGATTGTGAGCAGATAATAGACTCAAAATGTACTCCAATAGATACTTCGCACCAATAGCAAAAAGAGTACTCAATGATATTGATACCAACGGAGCACCTATGAGAGAATCACAAATAGGAGCAAAATACTATAATGAACTCGCAGATAATTTAATCAAAACGATTGATACTTATGCAGAGAATTTAGAAGAAACAGGGAAGATCTATGAACAATTGAGAAATAGTGGAATACGTGCTGATTTGTCTCCCGTACAAATGAATATCAGAAAATATTTAAGAGAAAATGGAGTAAATCCTGTACTATGAGAAAATGGGAAATATGAACTAAGATTTGCAAAGGATTCAAGGCTTCTCCCTATCGAACAAAATCAAATAAAAATGGCTTTTGATTGGATTATGAATACCAATCTCAGAAGTGCTGATTTCGATACTTTCCATGGATTAAGAAAAGATATCGATAAAAAACTTGTAAAATGGGATAATGCTTGAAGACAAGAACAACAGGAAATCGTAAAAGGGATGAGAAAAATCATGAACGAAGAGGCACATGCTAAATTCCCTTGATTTGACAAGGCTGATAATCTCTATCATAGAGAAATAAACGAACTAGAGAATCTTAAATATAACCTTGTATATAGAGGATGACCTAAAAAAGGAGAATACAAAGATAATGTAGGACAACATCTTAAAACCATCATCAATACCAATAAAGATGGAATGAGAGATAGACTCCAAAAAATCGTACCTGATATTGCTGAAATGTCAGAGGCTATCGAACTTGCTACTAAATACGGTAAAGCATATCAAGGAAGTCCTGCACTTATGAAAGTACTCTGAAAAATTGGAGGAGCTATTGCTTGAATCCCTACTTGAAATTTATGGGGATTTATTGCATGATGAATTATTGATGAATTTGTCACTAAAAAGCTCGGAGAAAAGATGAGAAAAAAGGTACTTCAAGAAATTGCTGACAATATCCCTGAAGATATGCAAAAAGAACTTGCTGATATCTTTATCAGAGATGCATCATGATGGGAACTTTTTGAAGGAGAAAAACAACTCAGAGATCAAGCAGTACAAGAAATAGCAGAGGCAGTCTCAAAGATCACAGGAGAAGAAAAACCTGAATCATTCAAGAGTAAGGCAGAAAAACAAGCTGAAACTAAACCTCTTGAAGACAAACCTTCAAATGAGGTTAAAGAGGAGGTACAAGCTGTTTGAGATTTTGTTAATGAAATGAATCAAACAACGACTACCAATAAACTTGCAGATACCATTGATTATTCAAGGATGAGTGATGAGAGATTAAATGCACTTTTGGAAGAGAAAAATCTCCCTAAACAAGAAAGAAAAAATATTGAAAACATCCTTGAAAGAAGAATGCAAAAAGAAATGCAAAGAGAGGCAGAGAGAGGAGAAAAAACAAGTCAATTTTGAGTAAAAGATGAGGTAGAATTTGTAAGAAGAGCTCATCAATTACAAGAAATGGAGAAAAATATCGGTAAAGTAGGAGGAAAGAAAGTAAAAGATCCAACTTTTAAAGAAAATCAAAGAAAAGAACGAGAAAAAAAGAGAGAAAAACTTATCGAGGAAATTGGGGAAACTTATGGAATCGATCAATTCGAGGCATACAATAGATATCTTGAATATGAAAACGCAGGAGTAGAAGGAGAACAGTATACTCAAAGAGGAGGTACAAAAAAGAAAAATGACTATGATACAGAAGTACAAGAACTCTTGAATAAGAAAAAAGAAGAATGGAGTAAACAACCACAACACATCAGAGAAATGGATGATTATGAAAAACAAGTCAGACAAGATCTTATTGATTCACGAAGAGATGGATATGAAATAAGAGAAAGAGATGGAGGCGATGCATTTATCAAAAATGGAGATATCATTGGAAGATGGAACTATAAAGACGGTCAGATTTCTGAAATTATTTTCTCAACGGATGATGGATTCGATGCAATCATGAATAATAAGAGATTTTTAAGGAATCTTCCAGATGATACGGTAATCCATAAACAAGGAGAAGAATTGAGTGCAACAGCAAAAGAACTCCGAGATGTAAAATATGGTAACGAAGAGAAGGGGAAGACAATGTATCAAATAGCATATCATGGTTGACCAAACTCCTTCGATAGATTCGATCTTTCGCATTTATGAGAAGGAGAAGGGGCACAGGCACACGGATACGGACACTATGTAGCACTTTCTGAAGATGTAGCAAAATGATATGCAAATAGATATTGAGGAGCAACTTTTCAAGATAAAAAGATTTCACAACTCCCAAATAATTGACAATGAAAAGCAATAGAATCTATTTTAAACAAATGGCAAACTTGAAAATACAGTATTGAAGAATGTATCAATACAGAAAAGGAACACCGATTGGAACAATATCTCAATACCTTAGATGATAATTATAAAAAAGTCTATGATTATTTAGAAACTGTAAAACCTGAAGATTTTAAAAAAGGAAAAAATCTTTATACCGTAGACGTCCCTGATGAAGTAAAAAAAGACACTCCTACGGGAACAAACTATCTCGATGAATGAGTCACAATAAGTGCTAAGGCAGGAAAAGAAATAGCAGATAAACTCAGAGAAAAATGACACGCTGAACAAGATGATATTTTCTGACATAGTGAAGAATATTTTGATAACATCTTATGAGATATAGAGAATGGAGAAAAATGAAAAAATCTGTACGAAGATATCGCTGTATATCTTTGATGACAGAAACAAGCATCTGAATTTCTTAACGATCTATGATATGATGGAATCAAGTACGATGGAGAAAAAGACTGACCTTGTGCAGTACTCTTTACTGATGAGGCAATGAATATCGTAAAACATGAGAAGTATCAAATAGCAGATCAGACAAAAACTCCTGAATTTAAGAAACGATTTGAAGGAAGTAAAGTGGTAGATGAAAATGGTAATCCTTTAGTTGTTTATCATGGAACTAATGCAAAATTTAATACCTTTGATGGAATAAAAACAGAGCCTTGATACCGATTTACAGAAGATTTTGATTATGCTAAAGAACATTGAGACAATGTTAAAAGTGTCTATCTCAATATCAAAAATGTAGCAGATTTAGATACAATGCGAGAACTCTGAAAAGAAAAATTTGGAGATAATGTTGGAGAAAAGCAATTATTAAGTAATGAATTTAAAGATTATCTCATCGAAAAGTGATATGATGGTATGGTATGGGATCATGATGGTAAAAATACTTATATTGCATTTAATCCAAACCAAATAAAGAGTGCAACAGACAATATCTGAACATTTGATCCAAATAATCCAGATATAAGATACCAAAAATTCTGAGTAGCAAAACAAGGAGAAAAGGGAATCACGGCACAAGAAGGACTTGGAATGAAGAACTTTAAAAATGGAAGAAGTGTAGAAGAAATAGCAAAACACTATGGAATCGAAACAAAAATCGTGGATCAGATTCTTACTCCAAACGGAGACAAAGCATTATGAAGTTATGGAGATGGACTTATTAAACTTGCAAAGGATCTCAAAGAGAGTACTGTACCTCATGAACTCTTACATGCAACATTTGACATGGTAGATAGTCAGACAAAGCAAAAAATCCTTGATGTAGTGAAGAAAAAACTTGAAAGAGAATGAAAAATGGAAGGAATAAAAGATAAAGACCTCAATGCAGAGGAACGATTGGCAGATAGCTTTTCAGAATACTTTAGAACAGGTAAATTTGAAGATAGAACACGACCTAAAGGAGTCATGAACAAGATCAAAGAGTTCTTTAAGAGAGTGAAAGACTTTATCACAGGAGTATATAAAGAGAGAAATCAGATTAAGAAACTTTTTGATGATATTCTTGAAGAGAAAATCAAGGTAGAAAAGAGTACAAGTCAGACTCAATATCAAAGTGCAGGAGATATTTATAGTAAAAACTTTAAGAATCGATTCTGAGATTGGGAGAAAGATCCAGAAAATGCGAGTAAAGTAGTAGATGAGAATGGAAATCCTTTAAAAGTATATCATTGAACTCATGCAGACTTTAATGTATTTGATAGAGAAAAAATTTGAACAAAAACTAATAATAAATGAATATTTTGAGAAGGATTTTACTTTACTTCACAGGAGGAATATTGAAAATATTATGCAGGTAAGGGACGAAACCAAGAAAGGAAAGAATGAAAAGTTATGGAGACATACTTAGATATTAAAAAACCTTTCATGTGGAATGATTATAAATGACCACAAGCTATAGAAAAATTAAGAAAAGAATTGTGACTACCGAAAAGTGTATTAGATTGGAATAAATATGGAGATAATGGAATCCATCCATTAACTAAACCAGAACAAAGTATAAGGTTTAGAGAAGCTCTAGAGAAAGCATGATATGACGGAGTGTGGTATAAATATGATAGCTGAACAAAGGATGAGATAGTAGCTTTTAATCCAAACCAAATAAAATCTGCAACGGATAACAATGGAAACTTTAGTAAAACTGATAATGATATCAGACATCAAATGGCTTATCATGGCTCAAAGGCAGATTTCGACAAGTTCGATAGTTCGCATATTGGAGAAGGACAAGGAGCACAAGTCCATGGACGAGGACATTATGTAACAACGGATCCTGAAAATGCAAAATTCTATGCAAAAGACAATATGATGTTTAAAGGATATCAAACTCATCAACTTGATTCTCTTAAAGATTTTCCTCCTGAATGATATGCAGTAATCACAAACATTGAAGATCTTTATAAAGATGGATACGGTACGATACAAGAATGTATCGAAAACAATCAAAGAGTTTATGATAGAGAAGTAAAGAGATTACAAGAAGAAGTGAAACAAGATAATAATTCTTATACAAGAGGATTATTGGAGAGAACAGAGAAGAGAAAAGAAGTGGCTGACTCTCTCAAACCTGAAGACTTTAAGATCCCTGAAAGAAACTTCTATGAAATCGATATCCCTGATGATACTGGAGTAAATTATCTTGAAGAACATGGTACATTAAATTCTGAACAGGTAAAAAAGATTAAAGATGGAATTGTTGAGTATCTTACAAAAAATGGAGGAAGAGATAAAAGTGATGCAACTGAAATTGCAAAGATGATCTTGAGTACAAAACAAGGGGGAGCAGTGTATGATAAACTCTATTTTCAACTCTTCCCAGAAAGCAAACAACTTACCTCTTTATTCTTAGATCATTTAGGATTCGATGGAATAAAGTATAAGGATGTGAGAGATGGAGATTCATATGTGATCTTTAATGATGATAAGATGAATATCAAAAGGCATGAGAAATTCCAATTATGAGATGGAAAACCTATGTCTCATTCTGAAAAACAATCAATGGCTAATGATATAAAAAAGAGAGAACAAATAATGGATAGTGGGAATATTACAAGGCATAAAAAATTTAAATTGCTTATGAAAAACAATTATGATTCAAAAGAAATAAGAGAAAAGACTTGAGATTTAAGCTATAAACAATCAACAGATGTCCGTAAAAATCAATTTGCATTAGAAGAAATGGCTTTAAAATGACCTCAAGTAATAAAACGAGACAATAGTACTGTTGATAGATATGGAAACAAAAAGAAACCTTGACCTTATCTTGAATATCTTTGAAATGTATGATACCATGTTTCTTATCCTGTATGGAATAAGGCACAAAAACTAAAACATCAAATGAAAAAAAATAATAAATAAACAAAAAAAGTGGGCTTACAAATCCCACCACAACATCGCATTTTGAATAGATGCACCTAACTATTGGATATAGTATAGTCAGAAAATTTAAAAAATCAAGAGAATTTTAAAAAAAACTTGAAAATCAAAATAAACAATATGGAGATAGATTTTATTTATAAAAAAAAAGCGACTCCGTACAAGTACGGAGTATGAGTCACAAAGCAACTCACTGAAATGAAGTATAATCAAAAAATCGAAAAAAATCAAGAGAAATTTTAATAAAGAAATCTTGAAAAAATCAAAATAAACAATAAAAAGAAAATGTAAAAAAAGAAATCGCATATTCTTGGCGATTTCTTTTTATTTTAAAAAGAGAATAATAATGAAAGTAACAGCAGTCTATCTTGATCTCCAACAAGCAGAGAAAAAGAAAAAAAACGGTAAAGATGTCCGAAAACTTGAATCGGAGGCTTTTAAAGACCCTCTTAATCTTCAAGTTGTTTTTGATGAAGATGAGAAAAAGTACTTCGATAGAAAGATAGAGGAACAGAACAGAATTCTGAAAGAGATGGAAGAAGTCCTTGATGGGATGAGAAAAGAGAGGGAAGTCTTCGAGCAATACAAAATCAGAGTAGAGCAAGAGATCAACGAAAAGGACAAACTCATTGAAGAACTGAAAAGACAAATCGTTGTAATGGATAGCGAGAATAGTGAGGTATTCGGAGATATCGAAACCCTTAAAGAAAGAATAGATGGAATCAACCTTGAGAATGAGAACATGATAACAAAAACGGAGAAAATCAAAGAAAAACTTGAAAGGGAGACTTACTTATTTAAAGGATCAGATTTCTTTTCTTCTTCTTGAATTTCTTATCTAGGAAGATACGAAATTATGGCATGAAAATACCTAGAGATTATCAAAACAAAGATAAAAGAGAAGAACGAATACTGCACCAATGAAGATTCTACCACCCTCAATATTATTTCCCTCCAAAATCTCTATCTCCCACAGTATGAGCTGACTTGAACAACCAAACTTGATACTCCTACGGCAACCATAGATTATGACATCGTTTTAATCCCTATCCAATAAGATGTTCGTCTATGTCCTGAACAATAAAATCGTTCTGAAAAGCAAGGAAAGAATAGTTGAGATGTTACCACAGCACAAGGAGTATCAAGTAAACTATACGGAAAGTGATAGGTTAATCTTCGAGGATGGAGAAATCAAAAGGTACGAGTACTCGAAACAGTATCATGAAGATCAAAACACCTATCATCTCAATAAGGAACTTCAAGAAGAAAAGAAAAAGAATTCTGAATTGGAACTCATAGCGAAGAATAGAATTGAGGAAGATTGTGAACTCAAGAAGAGGAGTAGGGAGAATGATGAATATCAAAAAAACTTTTATTTATTAAAGAAACTAAGATGATAAGAACTGAAGTAATGACAGGGGCATGGAAAGAAATCTCCATCAACGCAGGAACAGAAATAGAAAAAATTTCTGACCGTATCACTGCAAAACATAGCTGTACGGATGGATACGGAGCAATTTTTGAATGAATCTGTATCTCCGCACCAAGTGAAAACCTTGACTCAATCTTTGTATCAGATTATACAGAGGCAAAACAAGATAACACGGAAGACCATACAGATTTTATCGAAATCAAACCATGAGGGACAATCGTACTCCCACGGAATAGAGAAATACAAGCCCTCAATAATCCACTCTTAATGGGAGTAGCGTGAGACGTGGTAAGTATTATCGCAAGGTAATTTTATTTCTTAACATAGAATCCCATGAACGAAGAAATTAATGGATGTCTCGGAGATGGAGCGTCTGATAAAGACCGACTCCTAACGTGAGAAATGGTGGAATGATTACCTAAACTCTACATGCAAGATTACAAGATCTATGAATACAACCAATGAGATAGTCTTGATTGTACCATCTACTCTGCATTATGAGCGTTGTCAGATCTCTATAATAGAGAAGTGACACAAAAACAAATCGATGAAGCAGTGGAAGAATCATACAAACGATGAAGAGTAAAAGGACAATGATGGTATGTAAAAGAGGCAATAGAAATGTGCTGTAAATTGTGGAAACTCCGATTCTGAGAATGTCCTGTATTTTATAGGATCAATAACAATGATGATTATAAAATCAAAACATGTCTCGAACATCTCTATACACTCTGTACCTCATACAATGGATCAAGAGATTATAATAGAGATAGAGATGATAATGGACAAATAGATAAAGTAGACCATTGAGAAAAAACCTACTGACATGCTGTGAATCTCAGAAAAACAGAAAAACGAGAAAGAGCAGTAAAGGATAATTATAAATGAAGAAAAACAAATATCTATGGTCTCATCCCACTGATATCAGAACTTAAAAAATCATGAACGTGGCAATACAACTCTTACCTTATCGTTAAATCAGAAGATGAGGATAGAGAAGACATCGAAAGATTGAATAAGATGAAAAACATGATCGATAGAATGATCGAGGACAACTCGGCTATGTTCCATCTTACGAATAATATCGGATACCAAGCAGAACTCCACAAGATGAACGATGAGAACAGAAAAACTAAAGCTAACATCGAACGTGAACTTGCTAAATATTTTATCTCTTAATCATTACTCATGGATAAATTAGTAGGAATGTTTTTGGGAGGGATGTTGCAGAATAAATTGCAACAAATGGGAATCCCTACTCAATGAGTCAATTTTAGTGACATGAACAGTCTCAATGATTTTGCACAAAAGATTCTTCCAACCTTACTGAAGAATAATCCACAGGCTAAAGAGATGATAAAACAGAATGCACAGAATATGGATCAAAAAGAAGAGATTGTAAAGATCATCGACAGTATTTAGTTATTTAGTGAATAAAATGGCTTTATCTAATGAAACCCTTGAAATAATGTTAAATGACTTGAAGAAAAACCAACAGGAACTCAAAGAAGATTATACAAAGAAATTCGAAGATCTAGGAGCAAAGATCGATAGGTTAACAGAAAAGATTGATAGTCTACCCAATAACTATGTCACAAGGGGCGAGTTCGACTATTGCAAGGACAAAGTGAAAGCAATGGAAGAAAGATGGAACAAGATAATATGGATTATTATCACAGCAGTAATTGGTGCAGTTTTAAGTTTAGTTTTAATTCAAAAATAAAATAACATGCTAGAAGTACTTATAGGAATCGGTCTATCTATTATCACACAGATAGCCAAAAAAAGCAAGACTAGTGCTAGAATTATTATTTTAATCCTCTCTGTCATCGCAGGGGGAGTTTACTACTTCTTCAAACAGAAATATCCTGAATTACTAGAGGAAGTATGGACTTATACTCTAGGAGTCTATGGAATCTCTCAGATCGTGTATAACTACATCTTCGCTATATGGGAAGAAACACAAGAACCTGTAAAGGATAAAGAAAATGAGGATGCACAGCATACTCGCGAACAAAGTGAGCTTTTAGATGCTAAGAAAGAATAAAATGACAAGTTATGAACA
>Ga0326512_10001600_pt1 | contig 17223 bp, 29 predicted proteins | sample 1_2617_0518_D_FD_203652 | JGI IMG/M metagenome (GOLD analysis project Ga0326512, IMG submission 203652) | Bovine rumen microbial communities from UC Davis, California, United States - 1_2617_0518 | ecosystem: Host-associated > Mammals > Digestive system > Stomach > Rumen | place: USA... | reverse complement strand
CTGAACGTTCGGACATGGGCGGGAGCAGAGTATCCGAAGTGCTCGTTTTCCCCGCTCATGGACGGCCAGGAGGTCGCGGTATGCGATACCGCCAGGGCGGCCAGCGGCAACCCATGGGCGTACATCCGGGTAAGGATCGGGGGATGCGACAAGTATGGGTTCGCTGCAGCGGCCTACCTGGAGAAGATCTAAAAAAAGAGGGAGGACACGGCCAGATGGCCATGCCCTCCCTCTTTGCGTTTATTCAACTGACAAGCGACTTAGCAGCAACATAACCCCGCTCCCTGCACGCCCTGGCAAGCGCCCTGACCTCTTCGGGCTTGCCGCAGCTATAGGTCACGGTGTGGCGGTTGGTGACCTCCACGAACCGCACCTTCGGGATAAATCCGAGGTCGTGGCAGAGGTCTTCGTAAGACATCGCAACGGTCGAACCGTCCAGCTTCTTCACGGTAACGTTATTCATCTTCGTATTCCTCCTCGTCTTCATTGTCTTCATCCGCCCACTGTTCGCAGATATCGTAATACTGGCAGCTCCTGCAGCTGCACTCCCTGGACTTAAGAAATACGATGTTCTTACAATCCTCCTCGTCGTCATCCTCGCCTGCGCCAAGAGCCCTTCCAAGAATCTTCCACTTCTCGCTTTCCGGGAGATCGGATCCGAAATCAATTTCATTCCCTTCAACCATTGCCCCGCTCATCTCCCCTTCGCACATCACGAAAGAAACTCTGCCGTCTTTGGATTCGTAGGGCTTGCACCATCCAAGATTGTCAACCATTTTTACATCCTCCTTTATTTGCCTTGGAGCCTTCCGGCCCCGATCCCCACGGGAGGGACTCGAACCCTCCCGGTGTGCCGCTATGGGGTTAGGTGTTGAGTACCCCGATGACTAAGTCTGAAACGATCTGGCTCTTGGACTTCCCCGTCTTCTCGGCCTCCCGCTTGATCAGGTCGACCACGGCCTTGGGCAAGCTGAAGGTCGCCGAGATGGTGTCCAGGGATTCCTCGACCTTGCCAAAGATCCCCTCGTACTCATCGGCTTCTAGCCTTTCCTCCGCCCACTTCCTGGCCTCATTGTAAGACAGGGGGCTAATGGCCTCGCCGCCGCTCCAGGAGTTCAGGCCATCCTGCACGCTGTACTTGCTGGCGGGGCCGCCGATCCCATAGAGGAAGAACTCGCCGGTACGCTTCTGGTAAAGTTCCTCGCGATAATGCTCGAACTGCCCACGGTAGGAGTGCTCGTAGCTTGCTAAGAACTTAGCCGTCTCGGTGTCGTACTTCTTGCCATTGATGATCTTCTTCATGATTCTGATCTCCTTTATTCAATTTTGCCCGCATCTCTTGCGGTGGTTAGATTGTAACACTTCTTTATGTAAAAGTCAAGCGTTTACTTGAACTCTTTACCGTTTATTTGAGTGGCAGGTTTTTCTATAGCGTTGACCTGCCCACGCTAGATTGGTATCCCGGTTTCCTATCCGGGGGATGCTCTCGCGGTGCCTGCGGGTGTTTTTTGCTTAGACGGGTGTGCCCGCTCCGTCGTATCCCCAGAGGGAGGACTCGAACCTCCCCGTGGCCGCCCTGGGTTTTAGATGTGCATCCTCTGGTGGGCCTCGTTCCGGAGGATCCTGACCGGCTCGTTGAGCCGCTGGTAGATCTCCCAGCACTCCGGCTTGGAGGTGTCAACCCCGGGGTGCTCCAGGAACTCGGTGAGCGCCTCCAGGGTCTCCCGGAGGAGGTCGTATAGGTCGTTGGTGTTCATCCGCTGTGCCGTTTCCTTTGTGATCATCATCTCGTGTCCTCCTTGTATAAAAGCTGTTCCCTTGCTACAAGAAGATTATACACCGCTAAACGGTGTAGCGCAATAGGCAACATACACAATATTGCGGTGGTTATTTTGTGCAATCCGTACATCCCTTATGATTTCTGTTCTCATGTCCGGGAGGGGCTCCGCCCCTCCCTTTGTGGCTTGCTGGTTTACTGCTTCTCTCTTTCTTTCTTCAGGAGCTCTTTCAGCGTTTCCGCCAGCTCCTTCAGCTCTTCTTCTGATCCGTTCTCGATCATCTTGAGGAGCTCTTCCTTGATTTCCTTCGTTGTCACCCGCTCACCTCCTTTCTGTTCCCTTGATGAGTTTATTATACTCTGTATTGCGGTGGTGCGCAATAGGCGATATACACAAAGTTGCGGTGGTGATTTTGTGCAATTCGTACACTTGCAAACGGTGGCGAAATGCCTTACAATTGAGCCATAAAAGGAGGGATAAAACATGATCAAATACAAGAGCGGAATCATGACCAAACTGAAGGAAGCGGGATACAGCTCCTACCGACTCCGAAAGGAAAAGATCCTGGGCGAGTACACCATGGATATCATCAGAAATGAGGGGGAGCCGGGGAACCAAGCGGTAAACAAAATCTGCAGGCTGCTCGGATGCCAGCCGGGAGACCTGCTGGAGTACGTGCCGGATCAGGAGCAGGAAGAGACGGGGGAAGCGTGATTACTATTTTCATCACGCTTCCAGAAGAGCGTTTAAATTCGTAACCATTGGAAATGCAGGAATACCAAAGGCCGCCCCAGATCCGGGGCGGCCTTCTTTAAGAGGCAACTATATATCAATTATAATAGACGACCACTTCTTCGCCCTTAGATACGAACTCAAGGCTAGACATATCGAATATATCAATCTTAAACGAAATATCTTCGATTTCCTCATATTTAGATATATCTGATTGCCCAAACGTTATATTAAACTCCCCCTTCTGTTTCTTTCCTGGTCCAGTGTTAGGGATCCCCAAAGAAAAACATTCCCATCCGTTAATGGCGATCCGATTGTTTGCAGCAAGAACGTCAAGAGTCCGATCAGTCTCATTAACTACAACGGCTTCTATCTTAAGATTAGTAGAAGTCATCTTATAGTTGCCTGTAAGGTACACCTGAACCCCATCCTGATCAAAGACCACCGGCTTTTCTTCTTCGGCAGCCTTCCTCTTGACCTGCTCGTTCCGAATCGCGTTGGCTTCGGCCACCAGCTCCTCATCCGTCATGGATTGGTAGTCCGCCGCCCTGGCAAAACAGGATATCAGTACAGCCGCCAAGATGGCTGCTGCCAAGGCAGAAACAATTGTATTCTTCATATCTAAGCCTCCTTTGCTTGATGCTCGAATTTTACCACCAAGTCATGAAAACTTCCACCTTATCGTTACCTCTCCTCTATATACCTCTACCCTATCAATCAAAGCCAGGACGCAGGCGCGTTTATCCTCTTCGGATGCTTCCAGGATCGGGTCAAAGCCTTTAACGATCTCCTCTGCCTGGGCGGGCTTCATGTGCCCCGCCGCCTCCAGCTCCATCAGCGACTTCGACAGCTGTTCCCGCTCCCGCTTCAGGTCGGCTATCCTCGGTGACAGCTCTTCCAGCTCCATCACTCCTGACTGGTAGAGCGACAGGAGCCTCGACAGCTGTTTCTCTATCTCCATCAAACGATCCTTTATAGGAGATGTCGCATCTAATGCGACATCGCTTGAGGCAGCCTCCCGGATTGCCGCCGGGTCGGCCTGGAGCTTGGCTATCTCCCCGACCACCAAGGCCTCCAGGTCGACAGCTGTCCAGGTGGTCTTATTATCGCAATTCGGATCCCGGATCATGAGGGGAGAGGACTTTTCCACCGAGTAACAAAAGTACCGGAAAGCCTTATCCCGGTACCTGCGCCTCACCATCCGGGCGCCGCAGCGGGCACAGTAGATGATCCCTCCCAGAAGTCCCCGCTTCACCCTGGGGGCGGTGGAGCGTGCCTTGACGGCCAGGTTGGCCGCCTCCCAATCCTCCCTGGACACGAGCGCCTCACAAGCCGTCTCGTACTCCTCCTCCCCCACCTGCCGCATCCCAGCGTAGACAGGGTTTCGGATGATCCGGCCTCCCGCCACCCCCGCCACCTGCAGGGAGACATCGGGTAGGCCATATCTTCGGAGCACCTGGCGGTATGCGGCGGAAACCGGGGAGCCGGTGATCACCAGTCCGAAAAGGTCCCGCACCAGCTGAGCCCGGAGCGGATCCACGCCAAGCTCCCCTGTTCCGATCCGAACGTATCCGATCGGGACATTTCCGCCGGGAGCCTTCCCCGCCTTCAAGGCAGCCTGCCGGCCCATGGCCGTTCGGTTCTTTATGTTCTCCCGCTCCATCTGAGCGAAAGCAGACAGCACCCCGACGATGCACCGACCGATGGGGGAGCCAGTATCAAAAGACTCCGACATCGAAACAAAGCTTACCCCATTCGGAGTAAAGACATCCTCCAAAAGGGTCAGCGTGTCCTTCTGGCTCCTACTCAATCGGTCAAGCTTCCAGACCACGACTCGGGTTATCTTTTTCTGCCTAGCATCCTGCATTACCTCCTGGATCCCGGGGCGGTCTAAGTTGCTGCCAGAGTAACCCGGGTCCTTAACCACCTTGTTTATCCGATATCCGACGGCCTCACAGTAAGAAGTTAACTTGCATTCCTGCTCCGAAATGCTATAGCCCTTCTCAGCCTGTTCCATAGTGGACACCCTGACATAGATGTCCGCCACTTCCATCCTTTCTTCCATTCCGATCCTTTCCGAATCCATCCCAGGATCCACGTTCCGGGCTTGCAAAATCCCCCGGAACGTGGGAAAATATCTCTGGGATATCCAACACTTTAAATGTCCTGTTCAACGCCGCCGGTCTCGACCACCGGGGGCGTTTTTCTTTTCGTCTTAAACCTTCTTATGTTCCGTGATCCACCCGCCAGGTCAGGATGCTCCTGACTCTTCGGTGTCCTGCTCCAAAAGGAGCGCCTGCCGGTACTCCTCCACCCGCTCATCAATGCTCTTCCCTTCTTTCTCCGTCTCTTCCTCTTCGGGATCCTCCCGGGGCAGCTCCTGCAGCTCCCTGGCCAGGTCGATCAAAAAATCAGTTACGGCCACCATCTGGTCGGGGGTCAGAGAAATTAGCTTGCGGATAAAGATCCCGATCTCTGGGGAGAGCCCCCGGGCTGAGACAAGCTTGTCGATGTCGTCGGGCTCTGGCTCGTTTTTCTCTGGGCACATTGGCCCCTCTCCGGTTTTTAGCCATTCAAGGTTTACTCCCGTTACATCTGCAATCAGCTTTAGGGTAGCCATTCGAGGATTCCGCTTTCCCGTTTCAATCAAGGCGATCGAACTATTGTTAATCTCCGTCAGCCTTGCCAGGTCTCGCTGGCTTAGGCCTGCGTGTTTTCTCGCCTCTTTAATTCTGTCCTTCACATACACACCTCCTTTCTTTCGGACAAGTTCATTATAGGCGCTGTAGCTTGCGTTGTCAAGCAGGCATATATAAGGAAGGGAAATTATTTCGCTAAAAACGCTTGACAACGCAAGTACAAAAGAGTAAGATGTGCTTGCAAGGAAAGCTTGCGGGATTTCTTTTAACGCCCCGGCGGACGCGGGTTATCCGACGAGTCCAAACGAGTTTCACGTAACCATTAGCCGCTGGCAAGATTCTGTTATACGCATTACCAGCATCACAACAACTACCCTGGAGCACATGCAGACCATAGCCGGAAAAAATAACAAAGAAAGGAAAAGCTCCTTGCTTGCATCAATGATCCATTGCTCGGTTTGTCACTATCAATACCGGCTACCACGACGAATACCCAGAAGCTTTAAGAGGGATCCACTACCCCCTAGGTGCGGATCCAGACATGGGACGGCTATCGCAGAGGGAAAGAGATGATTCTATGTAACTATAAACTTTGATTGACACTGATTGACAATTCAGCAAATATTGACTCCCAAATTCATAGTAACTATTAACCAATTATCATTTTTCCAAGCAGTAACCTCTAAAGCAGACAAAGTAGACAATTTCTTTTTTAGCTTTCAAGTAACTATAAGCCAAGCATTTATAAGCCATCACAAGTTCACACTTGCTCAGAATAAAAGGTAAAGAACCGGGGAGCGCTTGGGCTCCAGTATCTATCTTGTGTTTTACGCCCCGGCACTGGGTGGTTTGGCTTATGCCATTCGGTGCCGGATCATTAAGAAAATCAGATGTTGGATATCAGAATTGAAAGGAGAACAGGACATGTATACAGGAACTTTCGTCGTTGGCGGGACGGTCTATAAAACCGCCTCCGGCAACACCGGGAAGGCCGCCAGGAGGGGAGTGGTCGGGGCTCTCCTCCACGCCCTGGGATGGGCGCTCCGAAAGGCCGCCGACGCGGTGCAGGATCTGGAGGAGCGCTACGTGGAGGCCAGACCCGAAATCATCGAAACGATTATTGATGTAACCACAGACCTGGAGGTTGGGGCGGAGGACCTGCTTATCGCCTTCGGGGGATGGGCGGCCAAGGCCGCCGCGGCGGTCTGCCAGGCTCTGGTGGCCGTCGTTATGGCGGCGATCTATCTCGCAGCAAAGCTCCCCGGCGTGGCCATGGCCATCGGCCAGGGAGTGGCGGAGTATTGCCAAGGTGCGTGGGCGTTCCGCTCCGAACTGGTAGCGGAGGCCTGCGCGGCCTAAGAAAGGAGGCAGATATGGTGAATTTCTTGGATGGTCTCTCCGAAACGGCTAGGAGGCGCTTTCTAGAGACGATGTCCCAGGCCAAGCTAAAGGAGCTGGATAAGGTCATAGACAACCTGGCCAGCGCTAAATACATGTACGGCCTGGTGAGCCGGGGGGACGGCGACCCGGACGAGAGGTACTGGTGGGACAGGGAGGCTTCGAACTCCATAAAGCAGTCTACCAAGATCCTCTGGAACCTTAGCCAGGCCATCGACTCGGTCAGGGTGGCCATGGGATTGCCTTCGGAAACGCCCTACTACGAGCAGGAGGAAGACGAATGATCACCAAGCCATCGACAGGGTACGCCGCTTCCTGCGACGTCTGCCACAGGGATTTCAAGGCGGGATACCCGATCAAAAAAGAGGACGAACTTTACTACGAACTACAGTGCAACCAATGGGCGGTCATCTGGACCAAGGAGGCGAAGAAAGTCTACTGCCCCTACTGCCTTGGCCTCAAGAAGCCGTCAGGAAGGAGGAAACAACATGGATAACAGGATGTTGACGGGAGCCTTGACGCTCCTACAGATGCAGAGCGTCGACAAGGCGCTGGGTGCCTTCTCCCAGGTGCCCGAAGAGACCAGGGAGAAAATGCTGCTAAGTGCGGATGGTTTTATCAGAGGGCTGGTGATCGGCCAGCGCCTCGGAGCCGAAGAGGCAGGCAGGCGGCCTGCCTGAAGGGGGAAGTATGGAGAGAAGGGAATTTGAATGGAGGCGGCGGAAGGCGTTTGACCGCCTCGAAACCCTGGTGACCTCGACCACGGCGGTCAGCGTCACGGGCACGTTGGTCTGTGCCTTATACGTGTTCACGGAGATGGACGCGCTGGTGCTCTTCTTGGTCTCGGTCGTCATAGGTGGTTCGGCCACGCTCCTGGCCAATTCGGCCATGAGCGACTTTTACCGGAGGTATGTCAGTGGAACAGAAAAAGGTAATTCACGTCCTGTCAGACGGCAGGATCGTTAAGACCGTGGCAGGGCTGACCGTTCCGCTGACCCCGGCCACCAAGGCGGCCTATGCGGTACTCTCCCGGATCAGGGAGGGAACCAGGAGGGAGGCGTCATGAGGATTGGGGTCAAGGACGGCCAGCTCCTCATCTGCAGGCCTGGCCCCGGATCCGAAGAGGTAATCAGGAGCTGGGGCACCATGAAGTACGACAAGAAGGCCGGCATGTGGAAAGGCTCATTGGATCTGGAGCAGCTGGAGCGGCTCCGAAAGATAGTGCCTGACTTTCCGCCTGCTTTGGAAAAGATGCGGCAGAAACTGGAGCTTGCCGGGAACGCCGTGGAGCGGGAGCGCACCCGGCCGGATCCGAAGCCGCTGTACCGTTATCCCGTGAAGGCTAAGTTATATAGCCATCAGATACGGGCGGCCAACATGGCCTTGCTTGTCTTCGGCCTGATCGGAGGGGAGGCGGCGAAATGAGCAGGGGAGCTAGGATAAAACCCGAGGATGTCCTCGGGAAGCGCTTCGGATCCTGGACAGTAATCGCCCCAAGGGAACCCGGGAAATACCTCTGCAAGTGTGATTGTGGGAATAAGAGCGTTATAGAAGGGTTCCGCCTGGTAAACGGGAGCGCGACCCGCTGCAAGCGCTGCGCAGCCAGAGCAAGGGGCAAGATGGACACATTGATCGGCCAGAAGATAGGAATGCTGACCGTCCTGGAGCGGTGCGAATGCCCGCCTCAATATGCGGAAAACACGGCCAGCTGGTTCCTCTGTAGGTGCGATTGCGGCAACGAGGTCGCAAAGCGGGGTTTTGATCTGAAGAGCGGGAAGGCGTTCTCTTGCGGATGCGCTAGGCGGCCGTATGGCAGCAGTGAAGGAGAAGACGAAATGCCAACATACCATGTAGGGACATCGCCTATCACGGGGGCGATCTACGCCGGGAGGGCGAAGGATCTGGGAGACGGGCTGGAGTGGATAACCAAAAGCGAGGTGACCAACGAAGCCGTCAACGCCGTCGCCGCGCACCTGCTCCTAAAAATCGAACAGGACGAGGGCGGGGGTGCGTACTATCTCAAAACCCGTGACGGGCGGCACCTGCGGCTCAAGCTGGAGGTTTCGGATCATAAGCCGTCGTGGCTTAGCGAAGAAGGGGAAGAATGAAATACAAGCAGGACGAAATGATCAGGAAGCAGGACGAAATGATCAGGAAACAGGACGAAATGATCAGGAAGCAGGACGAAATGATCAGGAAGCAGGACGCGATAAAGGCCATCGACCAGATACTGGAGGCGCTCTGGGAGATCGACATCCCGTCGCCCACCGTGCCGGAATACATAGAGCACCACCAGGGCGTCCAGGCCGTCATCAAGAGGGCGAAGGATCTGAAGGAGATCTTGGAGAGGCTCCCGGCAGTCCAGCCCGAGCCGCCTTGGATCCCCTGCGACAAAGGGCTACCCGATTATGGGTACGAGGTGCTCGTAAGCTTTTATGACTTTGTAGACGTGGCGCACCGAGTCGCGCCCATGCCCGGGAGCGGCGAAACGAAAGACGGCTGGATAGACGGCCTTGGGGAGATGAACAAACTGGAGGACGTGTACGCTTGGATGTCGTTCCCGCGGCCATATGAAGGAGGCGGGGAATGATCGAAAGGGAGATGATCGACCGGAGCGCGACGCTTTTCAACCGCTTTTCAGATTCGTTGTTCTCGATCAGCGCCAGGGCGTTTGATTGCAAGATATCCCCTTGGAGCTGTGAGCTGTACTTTGCCTCCAGGGCGCGGGGGAAAAGCGTCGACCCGAAGGAAGGCGACCCGGGCTGGGAATCGCTATACGATGCCAACGTCTGGACCAGCGCACATGCGCCTAGCCCTAGCATTGTGAGCGCGGAGTTTGACGCCGGAGGCTTCATCTTCGGATATCTCTCCACCTTGCGAGCGATCATGGAGGGGAAACAGGGCATTATCGGGTTCGACCTGCTATCGCTGGATAGCTGGGAGCTGATGAGCATGTTCGAGAAGGAAGCAGGCGAAATCTTTGAGATAGCAAACGAAACCCTGGTGATCTACTGCAGATTGAGCGGCACGTATCCAGATGAGGCCAAAAGGCTTGCGCTATGGGAACGATACCTAGAGTACCTGGGGATCACCGAGGAAGAATGGGTTTTGGGATTTTGAAATAAGGGAGGAAACTATGAAGGAAATGACAATGCGAGTGACGGATTCCAAGACCGGCGAGGTGCTCCGGGAGGAACCTTGCGACCTGCTCATGGCGCTATGCGTCAAGCAGGGAAAGACAAGGATGGTTTCCGACAAAGAGGAAGAGGAAAGCGCGGATACCGCCCTCTGCTTCATGGGGCATATGGACGCCATGCTTACGATCTCGCTTCTTGACGCCATCGCGGTAGGCGTCACGGAGGCGGTCAGGCTTGCTTCGGGACGCGTCTCCCCGATCGAATGGGGAACGCGGCAGAAATACCTGGAGGGCGTCCGGGACAAGCTGCAGGACTCCGTAAAGCAGGTCGAGATCCTTTGTGCGTTAGGAGCGATTCTGAAAAAGGAGGAAGCCCATGGCGCAAAAATCAGTTGAGAGCTACAAGATGGGCCTGGCCGCCGGGCTGGATAAAGCCCTGGACATCGTCCAGAGGGGCGGCGGTGCCGATGAGATCCAGGCGGAGATCAGGTTTAGCAAGGTCTCCGGGATCGACAGCCGGGTCTTGTCGCAAGACCTGGCGGACGCGACGGTAACCATAAAGAAGTTGGCCGTCGACACCACCAGGGTCGCCATGCTGGCGGCGGTACATGATGCGTATGGATTCGGAAAGAAGCGGTTGGAGCGGTGCCTTAAGGAGTATGACAAACTGGCCAGCTACATGGATCGGGGATGGCTCTACTGGTTCGACCTGATCCAGGAGCTGCAGAGGCTGGCCGGGTGGGACCTCGGCTTTTCGGAGATTGACCACTTACCCTATTACAAAAGGCCAGAGCCAGAGGATGCCTACGAAGAGCCGGATCTGATCGACCGGAGGGACTGGGTCGAGCTGCTGGAGCGGGGGCACCTCTCCGAAAAGAAGCTGCCTGACGGCACCATGTCCGTCTCGGATCGGGACGGGCGGGAGCTGTGGAGCTACAAAGGACCATGGCAGCAGATCCAGGCATACGACTACCTGGACGGGCTGGTCGACGGGTGGCGGATGGAGAAGGAGCGGCAGCAGGCGGTCAGGGAGACAAAGGCCAGGGTGGAGGCCGCAGCGCAGAAACCCAAGCAGCCAACGAAAAAGTACGCCGGGAAGGCAGGGAGGAGGAAGGCAGCGAAATGAGCAGGCTTACCGAGCGCAATGACGGCTTCGCAAACAAGTACGGACTAGCCAGCCATAACGACTGCATCATTGCCCCCTACAAGACCTACGACCTCTTCTATGAGATTACCTTTCGGGTGCTCCCGAAGCTTGGGATGTACGAGGATATCGGAACGGTAGAGGAATGCAAGGAGGCTATGAGTTTTTGGAAGGCGGCTAAGGAGCTGGCGGGGAGGGGACTATGACAAAGAGCGATTGCGAAAATTGCATCCATGCGGAGCGCACCGAGGGCAGGCGCATGTACGGGACGGCCGGAGCCCTATACATCCAGAACGGCCCAGGCATCACCTGCAGGGCGGGGACGATAGAAAGGATCGACATCCGGGGAGACGGGTTCTACTGCTCCTCGTATGAGCCGAAAGAAGGGGCCGGCAGATGATTTACACATGCAAACATTGCGGACGACAGTTCGAAGACAAGCCGTCATCTAAAAGAACCTACTGCTCAAGAGCCTGCCGCAACGCAGATCAATCGCGCAAGGTCATCTTGCGTTGCGAATGGTGCGGGGGAGAGTTTCAGGTTCCGCCATCCAAGGCAAACTGGGAAAGACACTTCTGCTCCAACGAATGTCGGCGGAAATGGCTTAGCAAGCACGTAACGGAGGAAGTGAACGTGCCGGGGCATGGCGCGGGCGTTCCGAAAAAGCATGCTGCAAGACCAGCTGCGGGGCAGAAAAAGAAAACGGCTACCGAAAAGGTGACCGTTTACTGCCAGCACTGCGGGAAGGCTATAGCCCGCAACCCGTGGCAGATCAGCAAGAACAATTTCTGCAGTAGAGAATGCTCCCGTTTTTTCACTAGTGCCAGGATGACGGCCTACAACAAAAGCCAAAACCCCATGAACACTTCGGAAGGGTGGAGCGAGGAAAAACGGGAAGCGATCCGACAAAGGGAGCAGGAAAACAAAGGTTCATGCGCCCGTGATACTTATCCGAAATATCATAGGAAGCACGAACATAGGCATGTGGCAGAAGAAATATTGGGGAGGCCACTGGCTCCCGGGGAAGTCGTCCACCACATCAACGGAGATAAGCACGACAACAGGCCAGAGAACATCATGGTATTCAGCAGCCAGTCGGAACATATGAAATATCACAGAGAGCATAAGGATGAGAGTGGTGTTTACTACAAAAGGAGGTGATGCCATATGCCCACAACAACAGCATCCGCAGGGTTCGGATTGCTCTTTGAAATGGGCGTCTAGGTCGGCAAAACCCTGACCGCCATCGCCATTATGGGCGCAGCCTACCAGATGGGCAAGTGCCGGAAGGCGTTGGTTATCGCCCCCAGCTCGGTAGTGCCAGTATGGCCAAAGGAACTTAACCAATATGCTGATTTTGACTTCACGGCTGCCCCCCTGATCGGAACGAAGAAAAAGCGCCTAGATGCCCTGGAAACCCTTAAGAAAGGTTCCGGCCTCCAGGTGGCCGTGATCAACTATGAGGGACTTTGGAGGGACGGCATCTTCGAGGCGCTGATCAGCTGGTGCCCTGATTTCGTGGTCTGCGATGAGTCCCAGAGGATCAAGGATCACAAGGCCATGCAGAGTGTCGCCGTCTGGGACATTGGTAAGCTTGCAAAGTATCGGCTGATCCTTTCGGGGACGCCGGTGCAGAACCAGGCCGTCGACCTTTTCGGGCAGTACCGTTTCCTCGATAGCAGTATTTTTGGCCAGAACTTCTATGTATTTCGGAACCGCTATTTTCGGATGGGCGGGTTCAACCGAAAGCAGATCATCGGCCTTATCCCCGAAAGGAAGGACGAGCTGGTCAAAAAGGCGCACTCGATCGCCTACCGGGTCACCAAGGCGGAGGCGCTCGACCTGCCAGAGCAAACCTTTATAACCCGGTTGATCCCGATGGAGGGGGAAGCCAGGAAGCTTTATAACCAGCTCCGGGACGAATCCTACGCGGAGCTCGAGGGCGGTGGCGATGTGACCGCCGCCACCGTCTTAGTACGGCTCCTTCGGCTCCAGCAACTGGCCGGGGGGTTCCTCCGGCCGGACGAGGGCGGGGAAGCGTCCAAGGTCTGGGATGGCAAATTAGATGCCCTTTCGGACATAATCGAGGATTATGTGGTAGGCGAGGGTAAAAAACTGGTCGTTTTCTGCCGGTTCCGGGCGGAGCTGTCCGGGATCGCCGAACTACTAGACAAGCGAAAGCTATCGTATGTCTCCCTTTCGGGGGAAACGAAGATGGCCGACCGGGGGGAGCTGGTAAAGCGGTTCCAGGAGGATCCGAAAGTGCGGGTCTTCCTGGCGCAGATCGACACGGCGGGCCTGGGTATCACCCTGACCGCCGCCGACACCTGCGTCTACTACTCCCTCACATATAACTACGCCAGCTATAGCCAGTCCCTTTCCCGGATCCACCGGATAGGGCAGAGGAACAGCTGCACGTACATTCACCTGATTGCTGAAAAGACGGTGGACGAACAGATCATGAAGGCGCTATCCAAAAAGGAGGACCTGGCTAAATCCATCGTGGACGATTGGAGGCGATACTTTGAAAGATGATGGGAAGTGCGGTAGGTGCGTGTACGGCAACCCCACCTACTTAGGCAAGGTTTACTGCACACTGCAGTCTCGCCAGAAACGGCGGGGCGACAGCTGCGAAAAGCAGGTAAACAAGCAAAAATAGTCAGCGGAAAGTCAGCGGAAAGTCAGCGCTGAAAGTCAGCGCAAGGAGGTTTTATGGGAAGAATCGAAGATGCGGCCAGGGAATACCAGGAGGCCGTAGAGCTGGACAAGGAAGCCAAGGAGGCGGCCAAGGAGGCAGCCGCCACGCTGCAGAAGGCCAAGGAAAAGTTATGTGATGCCTTTGTCGAGGAGGAGGCCGTCTCCGTCGGGGTCGATGGCTATAAGTACAGCATCGTTCCGAAGACGAAGTTCAACCGCAAGGGCGGCCTGGATGACGAGGTGTTCTTTACCTTCCTCCGGGACAACGGTCTTGGGGACCTTATCAAGCTGACGGTCAACGCCCAGAGCCTGTCCAGCGCCGTGAAGGAAACGGCGATCGAATACGCCAGGCAGCTGGAGGAGCTGAGGGCGGAGGACGAGGAGGGCTACCGCCCCGATCCCGATCCGGCTCCGGTGCTCCCGGAGGGCTTCGGGGAGTACCTGGGGCAGTACGACTACTACGACATCTCACGCACCAAGGACACCAGCGCCGCCGCCAGGGCGGCCAGGAAGAAAAGGGAGGCATGATGGAAAAAGCGAGAAATGACATCAAGACAGAGGAATGGGTCTCGATCCGAAAGGAGGCGTTCGAGGACGCGCTGGACAACCTCTATTCGGCAACGATGACCCTGGAGTGCCTCAAGGCATCCATCCAGGCGTCCATCGACAAGGTGGACAAGAGCCTGGGGATCCTTGACCCCGATCCGGGTGACGAGGCCGATGACGAGGCTGGTGACGAGGCGGAGCTGGAAGGGGATCCGGAGGAGGATCTGGAGAGCCTGTTCTCCAGGGGCGGGTCCCCCGCCTGGGACCCGGGAAAGACCCTCTTTTCGGGCGGTGCGGTCCTGCCCTTCCCCCGTCTCTATGACCGTCCGAAGAAACGTAGGAACAGGAAGAAACGCAGGAATAGGAGGAAACGCTAATGGCAGAAAAAGACAAGAAGGAGCTCGCAGCAGCCGCCACCTTTGAGGTGGCGGCATTAGATGGCGACATGATCGAGGCGATCAAGGAAGAGATGGACGGCCTGGGCCGTTTCCAGTTCCCCCGCGTGAGGATCCCGTCGGGAGGGGCGATCACGTTCGAGCTCCCCGGCGAAGACGAGGATAACCCGGAGGTGGCCAAGGCCATCACCGGGATCATCCTCTACCACCACCCTGCCAACGCAAGGTGGAACGGCAAGTTTGGGGAGGAGGGCGTGCGGATCGTCTGCTCCTCCATCGACGGCAAGTGCGGGAGGATGGCCGACACCGGGGAGGTGCGGACCTGTTCGGACTGCCCCTACAACCAGTTCCGCGAGGACGGCACCGGCAAGGAGTGCAAGAACATGCACAGGCTCTACCTGCTAATGGAGGGGAGCCCTTTCCCCGTGATCCTGACGCTCCCGCCCACGAGCCTCAAGCCGTTTAAGAACTTCGTCGCCCTGCAGTGCCTGGCGCGTGGCCTGAGGGTCCACGACGTCGTGGCGAAGGTCACCCTGAAGAAGGTGCAGGGGCCGGCCTCGGTCTACTCCGTCGGCGTGTTCTCGGTGGCCGGGAAAGTCACCAAGGAGCAGAAGCCCCAGGTGGAGTCCATGCGCCGGTTCGTAGTCGGGATCAAGGACGCCTACGGGGTGTCCAGCGATGACTACGACATGAAGGGCGAACATCGTCGCCAGGCCGAACCCGAAGAGATGCCGGATTTTGATCCAACCAATTTTGAACCGATGGAGGGCGAAGAAGAGTTGCCCTTCATGGACGTGCCCGAATCGGAGTGACCACCCTTAAGGAGGAGGGCAAATGTATGGTGACAAGGTTGACTTAGACGGCCTGGTTGACTACCGGGCGGAATACACGTCTGTATTAAAAAATGTCATGCCCACCGGCGACGATGGGATAGTCAGTAATTGCCCCTTCCACGACGACAGCAAACGGTCATTCTCGGTGGATTTGAAGACGGGGAAATGGCACTGCTTCACGGAGGATATCGGAGGCAATTTCGTTTCCTTCTGGTCACGGCTCTACGGGGTCGACACCAAGGAAGCCTACCGCCAGATCCTTGAAAAGTATGGCAAAGCCAGCAGCCAGGAGCCACGCCCCCAGGCGTCAGGCTCCAAGGCGCTGACCCCCTACTCCCTCAAGGAGTACGCCTTGGAAAAGAAGCTCCCGGAGGCCTACCTGGACAAAGCCTTCGGGTGTTCTACCCAGAGGGATAGAGACGGGATCACCTACCTTAAGATCCCGTACTTTCCGGAGGACAAGGAGGAAAAGACCGACTTTCGCAAACGCTATGGAAAAAAGGAACTTCGCTGGAACTACAGGGCGAAGACCCGTCTCTATGGGGAGTGGCGCTTGCCCGACATCCGAAAGGCGGGGAAAGTCGTCCTGGTGGAGGGGGAGTCCGACACACAAACCATGTGGTATCTGGGGTTCCCCTCCTTGGGAGTTCCCGGGGCATCGAACTTCAAGCAACACGAAGCCGAACAATTAGCAGACCTAGATGTCTGGATCCATGTGGAGCCGGATAGGGGCGGGGAGACTTTCCTTGCGAAGGTGACCCAGATGCTGGCCGCTGCGGGGCATGCCGGGAAGGTCAAGAAATTCTCCTGCTCCAATTACGGGAGCAAGGACCCGTCAGACCTGCTGATCGCCAAGGGGGAGGACGCGGCCGAGATCTTAAGGAAGGCCATGCGCACCGCCCCCGAGGTGATGCTGCAGGATCCGAAGGGGCAGCAGGCCGCCGGCCCATCCGAAGGGGGCATGCCTGTCAAGCTGCGGCAACCCGACGGGTATGGTTTTTCCATGGAGGGGCTGACGTTTTACTCCGAGAAGCTGGGGGAGGTACGCTTCTGCGCGACCCCGATCCTGATCACCAAGCGCTTGATCGGATCCGACACGGGGGAGGAAAAAATAGAGCTGTCGTACTACCGCGACGGCGGATGGAGGGCGGCCGACTATCCGAGGTCGACCATCTTTACGAGCAGGGGGATAACCACCCTGGCCGACATCGGCTGCACGGTGACTTCGGAGAACGCCAAGAAGCTGGTCGGCTACCTTGCCGCCCTGGAGGCGGCGAACATGGACCTCATAGGCAGGGAGGAGACCACCACCCAGCTCGGTTGGGCGGGGCAGGGGCGGTTCCTGCCATGGATCCCCGGCGGGATGGTATTGGATGCGGATCCGTCGGTCAGGTCGTGGCTGTCCGCCCTGTCCCCCATGGGGGATATCAAGGGGTGGGCGGAGGTGATGGGGGAGCACAGGGAGCGGGATCGGTTCCGCTTCTTACTAGCAGCGAGCTTTGCAGCACCGCTCCTGGAGCCGCTGGGGCTTCGTGGATTTTTTGCATACACATGGGGCGATAGCTCCACCGGCAAGACGGCAGGCCTCAAGGCCGCCCTGTCGGTGTGGGGAGACCCGGAGGGCTTGATGGTGAGCTTTAACATTACCAAGGTCGCCCTGGAGAGATTGACCACCCTGTTCTGTGACCTGCCGATCGGGATCGACGAAAGGCAGCAGGGAGGCGACCAGCGCCTCATAGAGGCCATGGTCTACCAGGTGGCCAACGGCCAGTCAAGGGCACGTGGTGCCAAGGGCGGCGGCCTGCAATCGTTCGGTACGTGGCGCACCGTCGCCATCGGTACGGGCGAGGAGCCGCTATCCACCGAGACCAGCCAGACGGGCGTAAGGACGAGGACGATAGAGCTTTATGGTGGACCGTTCACTG